>Ga0265338_10001083_pt1 | contig 45206 bp, 83 predicted proteins | sample 42126metaG_FD_193579 | JGI IMG/M metagenome (GOLD analysis project Ga0265338, IMG submission 193579) | Rhizosphere microbial communities from Carex aquatilis grown in University of Washington, Seatle, WA, United States - 4-21-26 metaG | ecosystem: Host-associated > Plants > Roots > Rhizosphere... | reverse complement strand
CTGCTGCGGAAGCGGCCGCGGCCGTCAAGAAGGCCGAGGCTGCAAGCGGCGCGCCGTCGAAGGCGGAGCTCCTGCGTCGTCAGCTCGAAGCCGCCGAGGCCGAAGAAAAGGCTGAAGCGGAAGCTGCCGCGAAGGTCACTGCGAAGGCTGCCGCCAAGAGGGCTGCTGCCGAGAAGAACGTCGAGGCCGCGCCCTCGACCGCCCCGACGCTCGACGACGAGGCGGCCGGCATTCTTGCGGAACTCGACAACATCTGAGGTTAGGTCGCCGTAGTCGCTGCCGGCGATCGACGGATGGGTGACGCTCCAGGTTTTGCGTAGCGTCACCCATCCCATTTTGCAGCGCATCTTCCTGGGTAGCTCAGTCGGTAGAGCAGCGACAGATAAAGCGCTGGTCGCAGGTTCGAGCCCTGCCCCAGGAGCCATTCGAGGGCAGCGACATGGATGATGAGCCTACCACCGAAGAGCGAATCGAGAACGCTGCGCAAGCGATGTCCGAGACTTCTCGGAGTTGGAAGCATCGTTGTTTCGCGATCATGGCTGCGCTTGGTCTGGATTTCGGCGACGTCGACCAAATGATCGCGGACGACGGGTCTCCCGTTCAGAAGTTCGTCGAACATATGGCGCGTTTGACGACGCCTTTCGACGCCGAACACTTCAGCGGGAGCGAGCGGGAGGCTGTTCGCAAGCAGGCGGAGCGCGACGGCGAGGAGCTCACCGACGGTCAAGTGACCGAGGAATTAGTCGCCGATCTATCCAACGACTTCTGCTTCGACGAGGCGACCGCATTCTGGCGGCTGATTCAGGAAGCGCGGGAGCTGATCAAGTGAACAAAGGGCTCATGCTGATCGACGAATCCAATTGGGGCTTCGCCGCGGCGTCAACGAAGCGACTTTCGGTCGGCGAGCAGGACACGCATGCCGTCTTCGGCTTCATCCGCCGGCTGCGCCAGATCATCGCGCAGTTCCCGATCCTCGAGCCGATCTGCCTGGCTGACGGCATTTCCTGGCGCTACAGCGCCTTCGCTGACTACAAGGCGGGGCGCGACAAGCCGCCGGAGACGAAGCAGGAGATCCTGCTCGCGGAAGTCCGCAAGAGCTTCAAGTCGCAGAAGCTGCTGCTGATCGAGGCCCTCAAGCTGCTCGGCGTGCGCCGAATGCACGCCCTCAACATGGAGGCCGACGACCTGGCGGCGATCCTTGTCGCCCGCTACGCCGACAGCAAGCGCATTCTGATGCTCACCGGCGACAAGGACTGGCTCCAGCTCATTCGACCCAGCGCGAGCTGGATGGACGTCATTCACGAGCGCCGGATCGGCTTCAAGACGTTCGCCGAGCGCACCCCGAGCACCGAAGGCGTCGGGCTCGGCTTCGACCGCAAGGGTGAGTGGATCGGCATCAGCCGACCGGATCAGTGGGCGGACGTCAAATGCCTGATGGGCGACGTGTCGGACGAAGTCCCCGGCGTCGGCGGCATCGGCGAGAAGGGCGCGATCGAGCTCGTGCGGCAGTACGGTTCGGTCTACAACTTCTTCAACGCGGTGATGGACAAGTCGATCGATCCCAAGGATCTCCCGAAAAAGTTTCGAGACCTCGCGTTGTCAGAAGAAAAACACGATATATTTAGACGAAACGAAATGCTGATGAACTTGGAAACAACTCGTCGGCCGCAGCCAAACGGGCTGACGCTAAGCTCTCCTAAACTCGACAAGGAAGGCTTTCGCCAGTTTTGTACTGACTGGATGTTTCAGTCAATTCTGACTGATTTTGACAATTGGGTTGCACCGTTCGAAAGGAAGCTCTCGTGAAGTGGCTGTTTAAGCGGCTGTTCAAGTCGAAGCCGAAGAAATACCTGGTCTGCATGCACCTTAAATCGGGAGCGTGGGTGCGTGTTCCTCACGTCACCGAATATCACTTCAACTACAACGAGACACTGAAGACCGTTACGAAGTTCAATTTGGACTTCACCCCGAAGACGCTCGCGACGGTCATCATCCCCGATTTGACGCAGATCGACGCCGTCGTCGTGCTCAAGGAGCCGTGATGCGCAAGAACGCCCGCACGACGAACGCCGACGAGAGTCGCGCGAAGATCAAGCTGCTGGTCTCGACCGCCGGCGCGTCACTCGGAACGCTGCTCAAGGCGCTCGAGAAGGAAGGCAATGCGCTCTCGGCTGAGGACTTCGAGAAGGTCTTTGCCTTCCTGAATCACACCCTCAAGACGATCGAGGCGCAAGCCCGCAAGGATCGCATCGCGATCTCCGCAAGCCAATTCGATTTCGACGCGGCGCTTCCCCCAGCCGCCGCGCCGAACGCGTCGGAGCCTGAGACCCCTGCCCCGCCCACGGCCGCGCCCCCGGCCGTCTCTACGGCAGCACAGGCTCCGACGCCTACCCCAACTCAGCCCGCCGGCTGGCGTAAGCCTACCGGCCGCGTGTCGAAGAACTCGCCCAATGCGGAAATGGCCGGCAAGGCGGTTCACACCCACGTCGAGACGCCGCTGATCACGCCCGCCGAACGGCTCGTTCCGAAGGAAGGCGACAACAAGTCGCTCGCCGGAACGTTGCTCGATAAGGCTGACGGCATCGTTCTAATGGATTGATTCAACAGTCAATTTTGACTTACAAGGAAAACTGAATGTCTGCCAAGGATCTCGCCTCTGCCCTCGAAGCGATCATCGGCGTCAACGACGACCCGTCGACCGTCTCGCAGTTCCTGTCGACCGGCTATCCGGAGCTCGACTACGCCCTCGCCTCGCGTTGGGATGGCGGCGCCGCCGTCGGCCGCATCATGGAGATCGCCGGCCCGGCGTCGTCGGGCAAGACTGCGATCGCTACCGCGATCATGGCCGACGCGCAGAAGCAAGGCGGCATCGCTGGCTTCATGGACCACGAGCGCAGCTTCTCGACCATCCTGGCGCCAAAGCTTGGTCTCGATTGCTCGCCCGGCAAGTTCGTGTTCCGCAAGCCGCGGACGTTTGAGGAGTCGCTCGATCTGGCGGTTCTGGCCTGCAAGACGGTTCGCCAGAAGAAGCTGATCCCCAAGACGTCGCCGATCGCCTGGTGCTTCGACTCGCTCGCTTCGATGGTGCCGTATTCGGCGCTGTACGACAACAAGACGGGCGAGGAGAAGGGAGCCGAAGGTCGCTCCATGCACGACAACACCGCGCTCGCGCGTGCGACGTCGGCCGCCCTGCCGGCGTTCGCGCAGCATTGCGAGGAGCTCGACATTTGCGCGATCTTCCTCAATCAGGTCCGCACCAATCTCAGCGTCACCTACGGCGACAAGCGCACGACGCCGGGCGGCGAGTCGCTCAAGTTCTACGCCTCTCAGCGCATCATGTTGAGCGCTGAGAAGATCAAGAAGGACAAGGAGACGCTCGGGTCGACAGTGACGGCCCAGATCGTCAAGAACAAGGTTGCCCGCCCGTTCCTCAGTGCGAGCTGGCGCTTCGAGTTCCAGCCCGACGGCACCGGCAAGTTCGCCTATTACCGTTCGGTGCTCGACTTCCTCGATCGTCAGAAGCTGCTGGAGAAGTCGGGCAACTACATCGTCTGGAAGGGCAGCAAGCACTTCGCCGGCCCGCTCGCCGAGAAGCTCGAGGCCGAGGGCGCCTGGCCGGAGCTGGTGGCGCTTCTGCCGAAGAAGTTCGAGCCGGAAGTCGTCGCGCCGGAAGGAGCCGAGTGATGAAGGCCGAGTTCATCGACAACGGGTTTAACCCTCCGCGGCCGGCGCCCGCGGAGGCTCCCGATCTCAAGCGCATCACCAAGCAGAAACTCTATCAAAGGCTCATGGCGGAGCGGAAGACGCTCGACTTGTGCAACGCCGATCTCAAGGTGGCGCTGGGAAAGCTGGCGGCGTTCGCGGACGTCGACACGGGTCTTTCGCTGGACGCGGAGCGTCTAGCGGCAACAAACGGCAGGATCGCCCTGTTGGAGGAAGGCAACGACCGGCTCACGGCGTTGCTGGCGGAAAAGAATCGTCGCATCGACGAGATTCTTGATGCGAACACCAACTATCTGGAGGAGGCGCGCACGGCGAGACGCAAGCTGCGCCGGCAGACCTTCGACGTCGCGGTCAATTCGCTGATTCAAAATCTGACGTTCCTGCTTCTGATATTCGGGCTTCTGTTCGAGGGCTGTCGCTTCTTGCACCTGATCCCATAGCGCGCCGCTCAGTCGGCGCTATAGAGGGGTAACGCCCCTCTCCGATCTCAGCAGCGTGGGGCGGTCATGAAGGGGCATCTTGAAGATCATCAGCATCTGGCAGCCGTGGGCGACGCTTCTCCTTCACGGCCTCAAGCTCTACGAGACACGAGGCTGGCCGGCGCCGTCCAGTTTGATTGGGCAGCGCATCGGGATCGCCTCGACGAAGCAACTCAAGCCCGAGCAGCTTGCTGCCGTCGCGACGCCGCGATTTCAGAGCGTCTATGCGACGACGGGTCTGCCACCCCTGACGGAATTGCCGCGCGGCTGTATTCTCGGCACGGCGCTGTTGCGTTCGTCCGAAATCATGACCGCGGAATCAATGGCGGCTGTGACGGCGACGGAGAGGTTGTTCGGCTACTGGACGCTCGATCGCTACGCGTGGCGGCTCGACGAACCCGTCCTCTTTGGCGAACCCATCCGGGCTCGAGGCGGTCAAGGCTTCTGGAACTTCGATCATGAAGCTCAAGGGCCAGCCGTTCAAGGTGGGGAAGCGGACGCTCGGTAAGCTCTACGAGGTCTCCGGCGGCCGCCAGGTCTATCTGGCTCACCGCAAGGTCGGCGACATCCAGCACGGCAGCGAGAAGTGCATCGCTGACGCGATCCGCAAGGGCGTCGCCTATTGGGGCGTCGAGGAGTCGGTCGTGCTGACCCTGCGCGCCCGCGGCGTCGCGTTCATCGGCGTGCTGGTCAAGGAGACCGGCGATCGCTTCCTTGCCCGCACGTCGGCGTTCTTCGAGTACGGGTCGGCCAAGATGATGACGGTCAGGGGCCGCGGCATGCAGCGCTGCGTGCCTCTCAGCGCGTTCACACGCCGGCCTGGGAAGATCGTGAAATCGCGTTGACCCTGAGCGAACCCGCTCGATCGACGCTATAAATAGATCAGTCAATTCTGACTAGCAGCGAGGCGACAATGACCAGGACAAAAAATAAGCACCGGAAGGCGAAGAACCTTGTGGAGCTCTCGATGGAGGGCGGCATTCGCTTCGCCCTAATCAATGGCAAGAAGCACTTCCGGCGCAACGACCTGTTTCGGAAAATCCTCAAGAACGAGTCGATGATGTTGGAGTCGATGTTGAGATCGGCCGGCTACTCCCTTCTGATCGAGAAAGGCGTCATCGATCCGGCAGACCAAATGACGGGCGGTAAGGGCGGCGCGATCTATTTGCCGGAGCGATACATCGTTCCGATCACCAACTTTCTCAGAGACGAGGCGACGGCCATCAAAGAGCGCGGCGGCGCCTACTTCGGCGCGGCGATGAAGAAGAAGGCAATCGCTGTGGCGCCGAGAGTCCTGAAGGTCGTGACTGCGCCTGTCGCTCCGACCGAAACGATCGCGCCTATAGCCTCGACCGAGACGATTGCGCCGCCCGCAGAGCAGGCACCCCGCACAGAGCAGGCGAAGCAATTCGTCGCGATGATGCAGGAGAACGTCGCGATGACGCGCGAACTCGTGGAGTCTAATCGGCAGATCACCGCGTTGCTCGAGCGGCAAGTCGAGGCGACCAAGCCCCGGCGCGGCCTCCTGGCACGCATCTTCCGTCTCGCAGCGTAAGGGGCGCCAAATGAGCGCCCTCCCCATCCTGATGCTGATGGACAGCATTCAGCGAAAGGCTGTCTACGTCGGTCGGCAGGTCTTCGGCCTGCCGGCCATGAGCGATCCGAAGGAGCGCCTGCTGCGCTTCTCTGAGGAAGCGGCCGAGTTGCAGCAAGCCTGCGGCCTGACGCTCGAAGAATACATCATGATCGGCCAGCACGTCTTCGAGCGGGCGAAGGGCGAAATCTTCCAAGAGATCGGCGGCGCCGGCTCGACCCTGTTCTCGCTCGCCGAAGTTCACGGTTTGGACACTCTCAAGATGGTCGACAAGGAGTGCGATCGCGTCTGGCAAAACCAGGATGCGATCCGCGCCAAGGCGGCCAAAAAGCCTGGACATATCTTTTCAACGAGGCCGATCAGTGAGTGAGCCCAAAGGCATTGTCGCCGATCTGCACTGCCATGCCTGGTCGCAGTTCTCCAAGGTCGGTCCCGACGGCGTCAATTCGCGCCTGACGATCATCCTCGACGAGCTGGAGCGGGCAGCGGCCGAGGTCAGGCGCCTCGGTGGCTTCCACCTGATCATCGCCGGCGATCTCTTTCACGTCCGCGGCAGCATCGATCCCGAGGTCTTCAACCCCGTTCATGAGCGCATCAAGCGCATTCTTCGGACGGGCGTCTCGATCATCGCGATCGCCGGCAACCACGATCTGAAGGGCAAGGAGACGACGGAGCTCGGCAACGCCATGCAGACGCTTGGCGCCCTGTCCGGCTTCGCAGTCGTCACCGAGCCGAAGGTCATAGGCGACGTTCTCTATGTGCCCTGGCAGTCGACGCCGGCGAAGCTTCTGGAGGCAATCGAGCGGTTCATTTACGACAACTCGCTCGATTCGGACGTTCTCGCCGCGCTCGACCTGGTGATCCACGCGCCGGTCAACGACGTGCTGGTAAGTCTGCCCGACCACGGCCTCGATCCCGACAAGCTCGCGGGGCTGGGCTTCCGGCGCGTGTTCTCCGGCCACTACCACAATTTCAAGCAGGTTCGGCCGAACGTCTATTCGATCGGCGCCACCACGCATCAGACGTGGGGCGACGTCGGCAGCAAGGCCGGCTTCCTGATCATCGACGACGAGAAGGTCAACTGGAACGCCTCGCGCGCCCCGAGCTTCGTCGACATCGACGAGACGACAGACGCGGAGGAAATTCCGCTGATCGTGGATGGCAATTATGTCCGCGTCCGCGGGCTGAAACTCACCAACGAGCAGATCAAGAAGATGGATCTGGAGCTCCGCGATTGTGGCGCGCTCGGCGTCTCCTTCCAGGTCGCGCGCGAGGTCGTCTCAGCCCGAACGGGCGCGCCGACCAAGATCACGAGCCTCGAAGAATCGATCACCAAGTACATCAACGACACGATCGGCAACGTCGAGGTTCTCGGCGCCTGCAAAGACATCCTTTCGGCAGTCACGTCGGTCGCTTCATAGCCACCCGACACCCGCGCAGTCACGCGCTACGCTTACGATTGAGCAACATGCAGCGAGGTTCCTCAATGTCGGATCGCGATCTCTATACCGTCACGATGATCCGCTCGGTCAAGGTCACAACACCTGCCGGCGAGAAGATGCAGGACATCATCGAGACACACTACGACGTCACCTGGAAGGGGATCGACGTCCTCCAGGCGAAACACGCCGGCGACGTCACGGTCGAGCAGCAGACCAAGCGCCTGGACCGCATGCCGAAGATCGAGACCGGCGAGCGTGAGCTTTCGACCGAGCCGACGCGCGGCGCGCCGATCGACCGCGAGAAGGTCGCCGGCGGCTATCGGCGCTCGGCGCAGTTCACGACCACCCCGACCGGCGAGCGCAAGCCGATCAAAGAATCATTCCCCGTCGCCGCCGGCTACGCCAGCGTCGTCAACGAAATCATGAAGGACAGCCGCGCGTGAAGATCGCTGCACTCGAAATCTGCAACTTCATGGCGATCGGCGAGGCATTCGTCGAGCTTGAAGATCGCGGCCTGGTTCTCGTCGAGGGCGAGAACCGGGACGACACGAGCGCCAATTCCAACGGCGCCGGCAAGTCCTCTATCGCCGACGCCCTGTGCTGGGCGCTGTTCGGGACGACCGCCCGCGGCGAGAGCGGCGACGCCGTCGTCAATCAGACGGCCGGCAAGGACTGCTCGGTCAGCGTTCTCGTCAAGGACGATGACGGCGCGAGCTATCACATTCAGCGCTTCCGCAAGCACAAGACAGGCAAGAACGCGGTCACGATCAGAGACTTGACCAACTCGCTCAAGATCGTCGATCTGACCAAAGGCACCGACAAGCTGACCCAAGAGGTCATCAACAAGGTGATCGGCTGCTCAGAAGAGGTCTTCCGGTCGTCGATCTACGCCGGTCAGAGCACCATGCCCGATCTGCCGGGCATGACCGACCGCAATCTCAAGGCGATCGTTGAGGAAGCGGCCGGCATCGTCATTCTCGAAGCCGCCTACGATGAAGCTCGAAAGCGCCACGCCAAGGTGAAAGAGGGCTCGGCCGCGGTCGACGAGGCCGTCCGGCGCACTCAGGACCGCATCGAGAACGGCGAGCGGCACCTGGTCGAACTAACGGCTTCGCGCTTTCAATGGGTCAAAGCGCAGGACGAGAAGATCGCTGTAACGAGAGCCTGGCGCGAAGGGCGCGTCGAGGCAATCGAGAAGCTGAAAAAGAAGATCGTTGCGGCGGACTTGTCGACCGTCGAGAGCAAGCTCACCGGCATCCAGAAAGCTATGGAGGCTATCAGCGACGAGCAGGCGAAGGAACGCAAGCTCGCGCTCGAATACGGCCGGTCCGACGCCAAGATCGTCGGCTACAAGACACAACTCAGGACGCTCAAAGAGCGACACGACAACGCGAAAGCCGAGGTCGGCGAGACGGACCATAAGATCGGCTGCCCCTGCGACGAATGCGGCCGCCCGCTGACCGCGGCCGAGATCGCGCCCGTCAAAGCCGCTCGCGAATCCCGCGTCGCGTCGCTCGCGCGCGACTTTCACTTGATCAGAGACGAAGCGGCAGCAGCGCTAGAAGCGCATAAGACGCTCGCTGAGAACTTGGAAACGTTTCGAGCGTCGATGACTGATGCGTCGTCGCTTGTTGCTGTCAGCAAGTCTCTAAACGATCAGCGCGCCGAGATTCTGACGATGACCGCCCAACTGGCAAGTCACATCAAGGAGCTCGCCACGATCGATCAACGGATCGAGGCGCTTATGAAGGAAGAGAACCCATTCTCGGGTCGGCTCCAGGCACTCAGCAAGGAGATCGACGCCGAGCGAACTGTTCTCGACGCCTCGCTCAAAACGCAGGCCGACGTCAAGAAACAGCTTGAGATTGCGGAGGCCGCGGTCAAGGTGTTCTCGCCGGGCGGCGTCCGCGGCCAGGTGCTCGACGAGGTCACGCCCTATCTGAACGATCAGACGGCCAAGTACCTCGGTACGCTCTCTGACGGCAACATCCGGGCCAACTGGACGACGCTGGTCAAGACGGCCAAGGGCGACCTTCGCGAGAAGTTCGCGATCGAGGTCGAGAACGCCAAGGGCGGCAAGTCCTTCGGGCTCCTGTCGGGCGGCGAGAAGCGCAAGGTTCAGATCGCGGCCGCGCTCGCCTTGCAGGACTTGGTCTCGAGCCGCGCCGACAAGCGGATCGAGCTGTTCATCGGCGACGAAATCGACAACGCGCTCGATGCCGCCGGCATCGAGCGCCTCATGGCCATTCTCGAGGAGAAGGCCAGGGAGCGCGGCAGCGTCTTCGTCATCAGTCACACGCCCCTGCGCGATTGGATCTCGCAAGTGATGACCGTCATCAAAGAGGGCGAGGTGTCCCGGATCGAGGAGGCGACCGTATGAGCCTGGCAACTATCACTTGGAGTCGCCCAAAAGCTCGCGATGGCGTCGGCTACGTCAACGAAGGCAGCGATCGGCCTCGGATGCGTCCGCGCACCGGCAAGCGCGGCACCGATCGGCAGCTCGCCAAGCTTCTCAACGAGGCGCTGGATAATCTCGCGCGATCCAATTGTTCGTTCTGGGCCTGTGAAGGTCCAAATCGTCAGCGAGACATGATGACGTGCGTAAAGTGCGCCGGCATGCGCCGCATCGGCACAGTTTTGGCGAGCCTGGAGGCGCGAAAATGAGGATCAAGGTCTGGTGCGACAACGGAATGGCCGGCGGCGAACGAAACGACGTCATCGAGGTCGATGACGATGCCACCGATGAGGACATCGAGATCGCCGTCCGCGAGTGGTTCTTCAATTTCCACGAGTACGGCTGGGAAAAGGTGAAAGACGACAAATGACCCGCTACGTCGTGACCTTCCTGCAAACGACCAAATACGGCATCGAGGTTCACGCCGACGATGACGACGCGGCGGAAAAGATCGCCCTTGCCAAATTCAGCGAGGCCGAGCGCGCCGGCGCGTTGCGTCGTCTCGATCGTCAGGTCTATGAGGCCAAAATTACCCACGTCATCAGCGAGAGACCCGACTCGCCAGGTGCAAACCGCGCTTGATCGCGCTATAACATCAGTCAGCATTGACTGTGCTCGCGGAAAGCGCCGATGGAAATTCCAGATTGGGGTGGCGGTGGAGGCGGAGGAGTGACGCTCCTGCCTCTCAAGGACCGGGAGATCCGCGGTGCAAAGATAACTCACGTTTGGATGGACGAAATGACCGACGAAAACAACATCGAAGACAAGGAAGGCTCAACGGCCAGCGACCTCGCGCGCGACGCCCTTCTGGCGTTGCTCAATGAGGCGCTGCGCGACGACGTGGTCTACACGCTCGACTCGATGACGACCCTACCGGTCAAGGAAGACAAGGGCTATCGGCAGCGAGCGGTCGACGCCGGCGAGTTCCTCTTCGACAACGTTCGCCCCGGCGCCCGCGACGGCCGCATCATCTTCTCCTTCCGGCCTGTCGACGCTCGGCCATTCAAGTGGATCGAGCTCTCCGAGAAGAACATCTGCGATCACTTCCCGGTGATCGAGGAGCGCATTCTCCACGTTCTGCACGAGGCCGAATCGATAATCACCTGGAAGACCGACCACCTCGGCGGCGAGGCGATGCGCGACGGCATCAATCAGTTTCTTCGCGCGCGAGCCCGCAGCATTACGAAGGTGCGCAAATCGCAGGCCGCGGCGCTTCAGGCGGAGAAAGAGAAGACCTACGACTCGAACCCCAATTGGGGCGCTTTCTGAGTTCTGGCGCCGGGGATTTCCACTCGGATTTTGCATCCTTGTCACTTTGAGAAACCATGACCAATCGCACGCTGACGATCGCCGCTATCGACCCATCTTTGAGCCATTTTGGAATGGCGAAGCTCGTCTTTGACGTCGACTCCGCCACCTTCGACGTCAAGGCGCTCCAACTAATCGACACCGAGAAGATGAAGAGCAAGACGGTGCGGCAAAACTCGGATGATCTCCGGCGATCGCGCGAGATCGTCAAGGCGTTCCATGCCTTCGTCGCAGATTGCTCGCTTGTGTTTGCGGAGATTCCGACCGGCGCCCAAAGCGCGCGGGCCGCGCTCGCCTTCGGGGTCGCGATCGGCATTCTGGCCGCCTGCCCCAAGCCGCTCATTCAGGTGCAGCCATTCGAGACCAAGCTCGCGACCGTCGGCACGAAGACCGCGTCGAAGGAAGAAATGATCGAATGGGCGACGACCAGGTTTCCCAATGCGCCATGGCTGCGCGCGCGATCAGGCAAAAAGCAGATCGTGAACGCCAATGAGCATTTGGCCGACGCGGTCGCGATCGCGCACGCCGGCATCGAGACCGATCAATTTTTGCAGCTTCGAGCCATGCTCGCGAAAACGTCGATCGCGGCCTAAAAGTCAAGACTGTTTCATCAGTCAGTTTTGATCTACCCTTAGCCTTCCTTCAACTCCCGAATTTTGGAGCTCCCCTGTTATGGGCGAATTGACGCCTGCGCGTAGCTATTTCCCTGGCCTCGGCACCGCGGTTGCTGACCGCACGATCAATCGAAAAATCAAGGATCAATACGGACAGACCACCGTCGAATCGTGGGCAGACGTCGCGGAACGCGTCGCGCTCGGCAATGCAATGCTCCAGCTCCCGTTTGGCGGCTCGGAGGCTTTCTACAACGAGCTGATCCCGCTCCAGCACCACCTGCGCCAGGCGTCGCTCCTGATGTCCGGTCGTCATCTCCAGCACGGCGACGAGACGCAGCCGACCCGCAATCTCGAGGTTTTCTCGAACTGCTCGACGTCGGCGACGACCTTCCTGCTGTTCTATCTCCTGCTCAATGGATCCGGCGTCGGCCGCGCTTATGACGACGAGCTGATCCTCGCCGACTTCAACAACATGCCGATCGTCGTGCCGGTCATCGACTGGAGCCACGCCGACGTCGTCAGCGGCGAGATTAAGGGCTTCCTGACGCCCAAGGACGCGCGGCACCTCTATCAGGGCCGCGACATCATCCATTTCGAGGTTCCCGACAGCCGTGAGGGCTGGGCGAAGGCCATCGAAGTCATCGAGGTCATGGCGTTCCGGAAGATGCGCGACGCCGTCCTGATCCTCGATTTCACGCGGGTTCGGCAGCGCAACGCGCCCATCAAGGGCATGCAGAACCGCCCGGCTTCCGGCCCCGGCCCGCTCATGAGCGCGGTCGCGGCGATCGCCAAGCTTCGCGACGCCGGCATGGCGCCGTGGCGCGCGGCGATGTACGCGGACCACTACTCGGCCGAATGCGTGCTGGTCGGCGGCGCCCGCCGCGCGGCGCGCATGTCCACCAAGTCGTGGCGCGATGAAACCATCTTCGACTTCATCGAATTGAAGCGCGGCGGGTTCCTCTGGAGCTCGAACAACTCGGTCACGATCGACCAGGACTTCCGCGACGGCGTCCGGCGCGTGCGCGAGACACTTAAGGTGCGCCTGGCGGGCCGGAAGTTCACCAAGACGGCGATCAACCGCCTGATCAAGGAAGGCTGCTTCTCGAAGCTTGATTGGCATGCCTACGAGGTTCTGATCGCGATCGCGGAGGCCGCTTATTACGACGGCACCGGCGAGCCCGGCCTGATCAACCAGGACAAGCTGCACCGCAACGACGAGGGAATGAGCGCCCACGACGGCTACGAAATTCCCGGCAACGAGAAGCTTCGGCTCTCGGAAGGCGGCGCGGATCTCATGACGGCGCTTTGGCGTCTGAACCCCGCCGTCCGCTACAACATGATCACCAATCCGTGCGGCGAGATCGCGCTCTTGCTGTTCGGCGGCTATTGCGTGATCGCCGATGTCGTCCCCTTCCACGCCCAGAACGACGATGACGCTGAAAGCGCCTTCCGCACCGCGGTTCGCGCGCTGATCCGCGTCAACACGATGACCTCGATCTACAAGTCCGAGGTCAAGCGCACGAACCGGATCGGCGTCGGCATCACCGGCCTGCACGAATGGATCTACAGCCGCTTCAAATTCACCTGGCAGGACATCATCGACGAGGAGAAATCCAAGCCGATGTGGCTGATGCTGTCGCGCTTCAAGCGCGCAGTGGTCGAAGAGGCTGCAATCTTCGCGAAGTCGATCGGCGTGGCCGTGCCCCACACCAACACGACGATGAAGCCGGCCGGCACCACGTCGAAGCTGTTCGGCCTCACCGAGGGCGCGCACCTTCCGACGATGCGCGAGTTCCTGCGCTGGGTGCAGTTCCGCAACGACGACCCGCTGGTCGCTGAATACGAGGCCAAGGGCTATCCGGTCCGGCGCCTGAAGACCTACGAGGGCACGACGATCGTCGGCTTCCCGACCCGCCCGGTCATCTGCGACCTGGACGGCGGCGAGTGGGTGACGACCGCGGCCGAGGCCACCCCGGAAGAGCAGTATCAGTTCCTGCGCTTGCTGGAGAAATATTGGCTGCGCGGCGTCGAAGAGGACGGCGTGACCCCTCTTGCCGACGATACGGGCAATCAAGTCAGCTATACTCTCAAGTATTCACCCGACTTGGTGGATTTTGAGAAGTTCCTCGACACGCTGATTGACGGCCAGTTCTCGATCAAGTGCTGCTCCGTCATGCCGCAAGGCGACGCTTCTGCTTACGAGTACCAGCCTGAGGAGGCGGTGACGAAAGCCGACTACGAAATGATCCGCGCCGCGATCAAGGAAACTGCGATCGAAGACGTCGGCATGGAGCATGTCGACTGCGGCGCCGGCGGCTGCCCGGTGGACTTCTCCGAAAAGGTCAGCGCTTGAGATCGCTGCTCGGCGTCCCGATCGATGCAAAGGCCGAGGCGCGCTTCTGGGCGAAAGTTCAGAAGCGCGGGCCTACCGAGTGCTGGCCTTGGACGGCTTCGAAGCACAAGCTCGGCTACGGCAATTTCAGGATTGGCGGTCGCAGTGGCGCGACGGCGGCGGCGCATCGAGTTTCCGCTTGTCTTTCTCACCCTGACTTCGACGAGAGTCTCGACTATCTCCACTCTTGCGACAATCCGCCGTGTTGCAATCCAGCGCATCTGATCGGCGGAACGCATCAAGACAATATGACCGATATGACCGTAAAGGAGCGCAACAGAACTGCACGGCCCGGCAATGGCTTCATAAAGATCGACGCCAACGGGCGGCTAGATATTGCCGCTATGTTCGCGGGAGGGCTGAACAAGTCCGCCATAGCCAGAGTGTTCGATATTTCACCTACCAGAGTGCGTCAAATACTCGCGGAGATTGCGGCGTGACCCTAATCGCGGAAGCCACGCCTCGAAAGAGCGGTTTGGGCTCGATGATGGCGGGTGGAAACCCGAAGCGCGATAGACAGACGGATGACTGGTATCCTAGTCCCCCAGAGGTCACGCAGGCGATCCTCGAAGTCGAGCAATTCGATGGCACCATCTGGGAGCCGTGCTGCGGCGACGGCGCGATCGGCAAGCTGATCGAGGCCGCCGGCTACACGGTCGTCGCCTCGGACATCAACCCGCGCGGCTACGGGGTGAAGCGCGACCTGTTCTCGGTGCAGCGCCAGGTCTCCTACAACACCGTCTCGAACCCGCCCTTTCAGCTCGGCGATGGCCGCTCGGTCGCCGACGTGATCCGACACCTAATGACCCTCAACCAGCGCAAGATCGCGCTGGTGCTGAAATCGACCTATTGGCATGCCGCCAGCAGGCTGCCGATCTTCGACGAGTATCGGCCGGCGTGGATCTATCCGCTGACCTGGCGCCCGGACTTCCTCGGCCTCGGCCGCCCCACGATGGAGGTCATGTGGTGCGTCTGGTATCGGGGCTACAACGAGTACCCCCGTTACAGGCCCCTCGAGAAGCCGAGTGTGACCCGCTCATAAGTCGCTATAACTACGCGTGACAGTCAGAAATGACTTAGCAGCGAAGGAGCAGCGAAATGAGCAAACGAGCGACGGTCGCCGAGAGCCTGACCGGGATGGCGAACCTGCGTCTCAATCGAGACGACAAGGACGAAATTCTCAGCAAGGCGATGATTCACGGGTTCAAGGCCCGCAAGGAAGCGCTCGACGCCGAGGAGGACGCCCTCGCGGTTCGCTGTCACTCGCTGATCTACTCCAAGAAGGTCCGCGACTTCATCGACACCGTCCCGGCCGGCTGGGTGAAGGAGATTCACCCGAAGAACGGCAAACATCGCGACGCCTACGAGAACAGTCTGATCGTGCAAATTGGCCACGAGGTCGTCTATCTCAACCTTCACACCAGCACGCTGCGCGTCAAGCAAGGTCGCGGCACGGTTCTCGGCGTGATCGAGGATCAGAAGATCATCGATCGCTATCGCGCCCTGGTCGCCGAGCGAGAGAAGCTCGAAGAGGAAAGAGGCCGAGCGCACAACAGCCTCTCTGCCCTGCTCGAACGCGTTCGGACGCTCAGGCAACTCGCCGAAGCGTGGCCCGAGGGCAAGGACTTCTATTCGCACCTCAAGCCGCGCGCGTCGGGCGTGCCGATGATCACGATCTCGGCGCTCAACGCCGCGCTCGGCCTGTCGGCCGAAGGCGGTGGTGGCAGCAAGAACGGCGCCGTCGAAGCGCTGGCCGCCTGACATGGCGAAGCCGCTGTCCCAGCGGGCGATCAAGGCCCTCAAAGCCTCGATCGCCCATCACGAGGCCAATCTGAAGGCTGAGACGCCGGAAGACGTGGAGCTCGGTCCGCAACACTGCGCGCTGTGCCGCGAGTATCTCCGCAAGGACTGCAAGCCGTGTCCAGTCGGGAAAGCGACCGGAGACAAATACTGCAATAATTCGCCGTATATCGATCTTTCCGCCGCGCGCTGGCATTGGCACTGGCATAAGACCGATCCGCAAGCGAAATCGGCCTTTCGGCGCGCCGAGCGCAAAGAGATCAAGTTCCTCAAGTCTCTGCGCGACACGGAGGCGGCATAATGGCCAAGTCGAAGCCGATCACCGTTGCCGAGTGGATCGCGTATCTCAACACGCCCTGGCCTGAAGGCTGGTGGGTTGAAGAAACGGAGATCTATGTCGGCGACGAGCGGATTCCCGACGACGTCGACATGGACGCAACTTACATCGGAAAGTTCGCAGGGGCCGACCACGTCAAGATCGCCGGCGGCTACATCGTTCGCGGCGTCGACGATAGGGAATATCTGTCGCTCAAGAATAATTTCGACGCCTGGCGCCGAACCGTAAGCACCGAGACGATCGTCCTCACCGTGCCGAAGGAAAAGGTCGAGGAAATTCGCGCGTTTTTGCGCGCCGCGAAGCTCTTGAGCGACTGACCCGCTCATTTCGCGCTATATCTTGATCAATCAACACTGACTGACGGGTGATGAATGGACAATTCTGAATTTGATCCGCGGCTGCTTCACACCGGCGGCCCGGTCGATCCCGAAGCTATCCGCATGCGGCTCGGCATGCCCGCCGGCGCGCAGTTGCGGCCGGTGATGATGCCGCCACCCCCTGCCCTGCGCATCAAGAAGCTGCACCCCGAAGCGAAGCTGCCGACCTACGGCACGCAGTTCGCCGCCGGCGCCGATCTCTACGCCTTCTTCGAGTGGGCGGTCAGCCGAATCTCGCCCGGCGAGTCGATGCTGATCGGGACCGGCCTCGCCGTCGAAATCCCCGTCGGGCTCGAGATCCAAATCCGGCCGCGCTCTGGCCTGGCGCTCAAGCATGGCGTCACCGTTCTCAACACGCCCGGCACGATCGACGCCGACTACCGCGGTGAAATCGGCGTCATCCTGATCAACCATGGGAAAGAGGACTTCTTCGTCTATCGCGGCGATCGTATCGCCCAGATGGTCATCGCCCCTGCCCTGCGTCTGCCGATGCAGGAAGTCGGCGAGCTTCGCCCGACTGACCGCGGCGCCGGCGGCTTCGGCTCGACAGGGGTTAGCTCGTGAGCTTCGGCATCAGCGGCGCCCACGGCACCGGGAAGACCACGCTTGCGCGTGCCATCGCCGCGGCTTCGAACCTGGTCTTCTTCGAGACCAAGACGACCGAACTTCTGGCGGAGATCGGCATCAGCGGCGTCAACAATCTCGACATCGAGACGCGTTTTCGCGCGCAGAATCACCTGCTCATGCGGTTCTGGGAGATCAGCCAGAAGCACCCGCGGCCCTTCATCAGCGACCGCACGCCGCTCGACTACGTCGGCTACATGCTCGCCGAAGTCTCGATGCACAACACGTCGGCGGAGCTCGGCGCGCGGATCGACGACTACGTTGAGCGCGCTCTGCGCGTCACCAGCAACACCTATCTCGCGGTCATCGTTCTTGATCGCTTGCCGGCCTACGACGCGGATCCGAAGCGGCCGGCGGCGAACCTGGCCTTTCAGCGCCATCATCAGCTTCTCGTCGAGGCTGCGGCCTACCGCCTGCCCTCGTCGACCAACTTCTATCGGATGACCACGACCGATCCCGAGCATCGGATCGACGGCGCCCTGCAGGCGATCAAGACGACCTCTGACGACATCAATCGTCAGCGCGCCGAAGCCCGGCTCATGTGAGCCCTCAACCAGGCAGAGAGACATGACCATCCAATTCAGAGAATCCAGCTTACCCGGCCATGAGGGTCGTCTTGGCCTTCACATGCACGTCTTCACGGGCAAATTCGTCTTCCCGTGCGATCTGCGCGAAGGCGAAGTCGACATTCGGGACATCGCCCATCACCTGTCGATGCAGTGCCGGTTCGCCGGCGCCACCATCGACTTCGTGTCGGTCGCCGAGCACTCGTGGATCGCCAGCTATTTCGAGCCCGAGGTCGACCCGCTCGAAAAACTCATGCACGACGCCGCCGAAACCTACATTCAGGACTGGATCCGGCCGATCAAGTATCTGCCGGAGCTCGCGCCGATCTATCGCGCCCTGGAAGAGCCGATCGAGAAGGTGATCGCCAAGAAATTCGGCCTCAAATATCCGTTCCCGCCCTCGGTCAAGCGCGCCGACGAGACCGTCGTCACGATGGAAGTGCGCGACAATATCGCCAACCCCGACAAGGGCACGTTGCACGAGGAAATGGCGATCCCGCCCCACATCAAGCTCAAGCGCTGGTCGCCGAAGAAAGCGGAGGCGATGTTCCTCAAGCGTTTCAAGGAGTTGACGATCAAGAGGGCGCTTACCTCTTACGGTCTGGCAGCGTAAGTCAATCCTGACTGACGCAACAAAGGAGAAGGCAGTGAGCATTTTCAAGTTCGATCTCGGCGATCAGGTCAAGGACCAGGTGTCGGGCTACATCGGCGTCATTACCGGCCGGACGCAATGGCTGAACGGCTGCGTTCGCTACATCCTCGAAGCGCAGAAGCTCGAAGGCGGAAAACCCGTCGACCCGCTCAACGTGGACGAGCAGCAGCTTGTCCTGATGAAGGCGCTCAAGGTCAACGTCGGCCAGGTGACGAACGCGGTACGCGCCGCGTTGTCGGAGCCCAAGTCTCTGCCGAAGCCGCCAGGCGGCCCGCGGCCGGCGCCGTCGCGCTCGCGCGTCACCCCTACCCGCTCGCGCTCGATCAGGCGCTGAAAGGAGAAAACGTGAGCGTCGCGATCAAGACTCGCTTTGACGATTACGACCGGCTGAATCCCGGCGTGTGGGAGTTGTTCAAGGAATATGCGGATCTTGCATGGAAGGCCGGTCTGCGGCGCGCGGCGGCGAAGATGATCATCGAGCGCATTCGATGGGAACAACACGTCGTCGTCGCCGGCAGCGAGCCATACAAGATCAACAATTCCTTCACCGCCTATTACGCCAGGAAATTTCAGGCGGAGTTCCCGGCGCGCGCTGATCTGTTTGAAACCCGAGCGCTGCGCTGATCGCACGCTCATTCAAAGGAGAACGAAATTGAACGGCTTTCTCGGAACGATGGGATCGCTTCTAGTGGTGATCCTGCTCGGCGGCAGTCTGTATGGCTGTCCGCAATACAACGTCTACTCCTCGCGCATGGCCGGCGAGGCGGAACTGGCGCAGGCGTCATACAGCAAGCAGGTGGCCGTCCAGTCGGCGCAAGCGAAGCTGGACGCGGCCAAGCTCGAAGCTGAAACGGACGTGACGCGCGCCGGCGGCGTCGCGCAAGCCAACAAGATCCTCGCAGACGGACTTGGCGGCCCCGAGGGCTATCTGCGGTGGAAGTTCATCCAGATGCTCGAGGACACGGCCAGCTCGCCCTCGAAGACCGTGATCTACATTCCCACCGAGGCGGGTCTGCCGGTTCTCGAAGCGGGTCGCCCCGTTAAGTGATCCGAAGATAAGTCAGCATTGCCTGTTGTTACCCGCGCTGCAATCGCTATAAACGATTGCAGCGCGAAACATTTCAGGAGCAGCGACATTGAGCACCGCAGATCGCGAGTGGCCGACGCATAGCGAGGAACTGAGCCGCAAGGTGATCGGCACCCTCGCCGACAGCATCCACGCCTGCCACGTCGACCACAAATACGACGAGCGCGTCCTGCGGTTCATCGCTTCGGCGCTCTACGACACCGTCTCCGGGCTAGTTCCCTGGGAGTGCGCCGACATCATCGCTCGAGCCATCAAGGAGCTTCCCGGTCAATGAAATACCACACCGTCATCGCGATCGCTCTGTTCGCGCTCGGCGGCGGCGTGTTGATCGGCGCCGCAGCTCAAACCTACGACGATCGAAATCTCACACTGGAGCGCGATCTTGCGCGCGGCCAACTTCAATCAGAAACGACTGTCCGCAAGATGTTCGCGGATATGACGGTCGCCTGCTTCGGCCAGCTCAAGGAGGCGCACAAATGACCGACGAACCGACGAAGGTCTTCCTGGTCTGCGGCGAACCTCCAGGCTGTAGCGGCTATCCGAAGTTCGTCTGTCGAACGAAGGAGACGGCCAACAAGCGCGCGGCGGAAATGCTGGAGCGAATTAGTCGCGACTGGCTTCGGGAGAACGCCGAGCAAATCCGGCTCGATTTCGAGTTCTCCGAGGATGAAAACGCCCAGCTTTTCACCCTGCCCGAGATCACGCCCGAGAATTGGAACGAGGTCTGCGACAAGATGGTCGAATGGGAGTGCGATCATCACGATCCGCTGGGAGACGATCCCGAGGAATGGGACGTCTCAGTTACCGAACACGAATTGGAGGATTGATGAAGATCGCCGGCCTCGACACCGAAACGACCGGGCTCCTCAATCCCGAGCATCGGATCATCGAAATCTACATCGGCATGTGGGACTTCGAGACCCGCGCCCGCGAGCGCGTTCTCAAGACTCGCATCGATCCCGAGCGCACGATCGCCGCCGACGCCCAGCGCGTTCACGGCATCAGTTCGGCGGACCTGGTCGGCATGCCCAAGTTCAAGGCCGTGGCGCCGCACATCGTCGCCTTCCTCGGCGACTGCGATCTGATCGTCGCTCACAACGGCGACGAGTTCGACCTCCCCTTCATCAACATGGAGCTCGAGCGCACCGGCTATTCGAAGATCACCACGCCTTCGATGGACACGATGCTGCTCGGCCGGCACGCCACGCCGAACGGCAAGGTCCCCAATCTCGGTGAACTCTGCTTCGCCTACGACGTCCACTACGACCCGGCGCGCGCTCACGCGGCGAGCTACGACGTCGAGCGAATGATGGACTGCTTCTTCAAGGGCGTCGATTGGGGCTGGTTCAAACTCAAAGGTGCGGCGTGAAATTGGACGCCTACCCTCAATATCGCGTCGAGAAGAACCCGAGCTGGTTCAAATCCGCATGGGCCGGTGTGAAAATCGGCATCCTGTGGGGTCCGAGCCGGCTGCTCCACGCTTTGACTGCCCCTACCCTCGCCTTCTTGAGCTCGTCGGGACTGATCGTTCTCAGCGTCCTCATGTGGGTGTTGGGAACGCTCTGCCTGATCGCTCTTGGTTTCCTCGGCCACGTCGTCGAGGAAACCCCTGCCCTTGATCAACAATCAGGAGTGACTGATGTTTAGGCCGATCGACTTCCACGGTTCAACCCACGTCTTCGGCGCGCCGAAGAATTGGGACGAGACGGTTCACGGCAAATGTATCGGCCTGCCCTTGTTGAAGATGGAGGGCGAGTCGGGCCTGACCACGTATACGTCCTTCTGGGCGCCGACCTTCTGGGAACGGATCAAATTGTTCTTTGGCGCGAAGGTCGCGCTGTCGATCGCCGGCATGCAACCCGCGGTCGCTCTCAGCGCAGAGCGTATTAAAGAGCGCGTTTGACAGCCAGACGACGTTTCGCTGTACCCGCGCTGTTGCCTCTCGCTTCCAACCGACATCCAACAGGTCTGTGACTATTCTTTGAAAATCGAGCAGCGACGACGCAACTCGAAACGCAAGAGGAGAAACAACGCATGAGCAATCCTGAACTACACTCGGGCGCTGTCGGCGCCCAACTCGAAACGATCGAGCAGACCCTCGGTGAGCTGGAACTCGACGAACTCGCCACCGCCCCGGAGACGATCGAGGAGCTCCACGAGCTCGATCCGGAGCAAGAGCGGGCTGTCGAGGCGGCGATCGCGCGCTCCGAAGTCTACGCGGAGAGCGAGGCGTCGGCGACCACCATCGGCGAAGAGCCGGCTGCGGCCGAGACCCCTACCCCGAAGGCTCGCGGCAAGAAAGCCAGCGCCGGCGGCGGCAAGCGCGTTCCGCGCGACTTGAACACGCTCGCGCCGGAAGCGTTCGTTCTGACCGTGACGCCGCCGGCGGACCTCGACGCGAACAAGTCGGAAGTCCTCGCCCTTCGCCCCAAGCAGGTGAAGATCGCCGAGAAGTTCGACAACATCCTGACCTCGCTTTCGGTCGGGAAGCCGCCGAGCGTCTACATCATGACGTGCTTCAAAACCCTCGAGGCGATGAAGACCGTCAAGTCGGCGGACCTCGTCGCTGCGATCCAGGCCAGCACGACGAAGGGCGGCAGCGCCAAGGCCATCGGGACCGCTCGTTCGCAGACCGGCCAGATCATGAACCTGTTCGCTGCGCTCGGCATCGCCACCCGAAACGGCAACATGCTGACCCTCAACGACGAGTCGGCCCTCGCCGCGAAATTGGCGCTTCTCTAAGCGCCGACTTCGCGAAGACGCATATTCGCGGCGGGGCGACTTCGTCCTGCCGCGAAATGGCGACTATCCGAAATCGCGAAATAGCGAAGGAGCGAAATAGCTATGTCCGAGAGTAGCGAATGGACGAAGGCGCGAGTCTACCGGGAGGTTATCCAGCCGCGTGATCGCCTCAACGTCAGCTACGCCCTGCGCCTGCTCCACGCCGCCGACTGTCTTGTCGCCGGCAACCGCCAGCACGACTCCGCTCACGATTTCAAGATGTTACGCGATATGGCGATCAAGCTCAAGATCAGCCCGACCTCCCTCCTTTCGCAGAAACAGACCGATCTCGCCTGCGAGCTGATTATGAGACGGCACCTCAACGAAAGCCTGGCCGTGATCTTCCGGGCAATGGTGAATCACGGCGACGAGATACTCCTCGACGATGCGGACCCCAAGTGGCTCCCTGCCCTGCGTGTCGAGCCGAGTTTCCGCGAGCAGGAACGATTGGCGACGGAACGACAAGCGGTCGAGGAAGCAAAACGGGCGCCGGAGCCGAAATCTGCCGCCGCCGAAACGCCCTCGCCCTCCGCATCCTTGTCACCCGTTTGGGGTCTGTTCTGATGCGAAGCGACGAAGTCGCGAAGTCGCGAAGCACACCTGGGGATCGCATTAGCACGTCGCTGAGACGTCGGGAAGCGCTCTACGCTGTCGAGAGTGCGTTGCTAGATGACGCGCGTCAGCGCTTCGCTAATTCGCGATATAGCGACGTCGCAACTTCGTCACTCTCGGACGTCGCGACGCACGCACTTCGCTGCGCGGCGATGTTCCAAAGTTGCAACGTCGCCCTTTCGGGACTCGCCGAAGTCGCCGAGCAGCTACGTCGCGACTCTCGGACTTCGTGACGTCGCCCCTTCCCGACTTCTGGACTTCGCGACGTCGCTACGTTGCGACTTTGCCGCGTTGCGACTTCCGGACGTCGCCGCTTCGTCGCGTTGCAACTTCGGACCTTCGCAACGTCGCAACGTCGTCGCTTCGCGAAGCCGCTACTTCGCCACGTCGGGAAGTCGTCTTTTCCAGATGCGTCGATCGATAGGCGCGCTATAGTTCAATCGTCAGTCTATTTCACACAGAAAGGGTTGTAAAACATGGAAGCGCTCTTGAAGCTGGAGAACCTGCCGTCGCGGCCGATCGAGGACGGCGACGCCGGCGTCGTTCTCAAGAGGGAAGGGGGCTTTTACGTGTTTTCGACGGGCAACGTCGACCCAGACAATCTGACGCCGCGCCAGATCGAGCAGGCGGAGATCATCCAGGCGCTGGCGGTCGCCCTGCAAATCCCGGCGGTCATGCACGTCCTCAAGACGATGGCCAACGACCCGAAGATCACCGGCGACCAGGTGCTCGACACAAGCGCGCCCAAACATTGAGCGTTGCATCCCGCGACGCAATCGCTATAAACGCGTCAGACAATCAACGCTGACTTACGAGGGCAGGGTGTCCGAAATATCGCTCGAACAGGAGATCTTCAGACTGCAAAAGGTTGCGACGAACCTAATCGCTCTCAACCTCTGCTCGTCCGACCTTCAACTCAAGGTGTTAGATCTCAAACGGGCGGCGATGTTCGCCCTTAGCGGGCTGAAAGCCGCCCGCGGCCAGCACTGGCGCCCTTGGGAAGAGGTCCGCGCGATGGCGGTCAAAGCCAATCGCGAAAAGACCGACAAGCGCCATGCGGAGATTATGGCCGAAATCACCGCACTTGTTGCGGAGAATGGCGAGCCGCTCAGCTACGCGGCGATCGCCAAGAAGCTCAACGAGCGGGGCAGGGTGAAGCCCGTCCGCTCGCTGGAATGGTCGGACACTTCCGTCCGATTCATCATGCGCCGCGCCGCCAAAGCTGCGTCTGCGGCCGACAGTCAACATTGATTGAGGAGTCTGGAATCGTGTCCAATACCGAAGAAAAGCCCACCAAGACGGTCCTCACCGAGGAGCGGAGCGACCTGGTCGCGATCTCCGACGAGCCGATCGTCGTCGACAAGGACGCCCGCATCCTGGCGCTCGAGGAGGAGGTCGAGGAGCTCAACGACGAGCTGGCTAAGCTCACCCGTGCCTCTGACCAGGAGATCATGGATCACGGCGAGACCGCGCGGAGCCGTGACGCCATCGAGCGCCACCTCGTCCACATGTTCAATCTGTGGTCCGAGGAGCTCAATCTCGGGATCGACGAACTGAACGGCGCCGACGAGGCCGAACTCAAGGCCGCGATCCTCACGGCGCAAGAGCGCATCGCCGCCGGCGAAGCACGCGAGGCGGCCAAGGCCGCGGCCGCAACCACTGCCTGAAATCGCGAATAGGCGACGTCGCCACTTAGCTACTTCGCGAAGCTCGGACGTCCGAGCTTCGCTACTTCGGACGGGAAACAGATGCGCAAAGCCTTCATGTGCGGCATCGCCGCCGCCTTCATATCGATGACGCCGGCGCTCGCCGACGAATGCAAGCTCACGACGGCTCAAGCCGAAGCCGCCGCGGCCGCTCTGATCGAGAAACACCCCAACTATCGGGCGTGGATCATCAAGAACGACGACGCCAAAAAGCTGACCGCCTACATCAACGCCCAGCCGCCCAAGAGCGAGGAGAACTTTGACGAGTTCATCTTCGCCGAGAACCCGGATGCGGGCACGGTCGTCGTCCTCTACGCCCTCGATGGCTGCGTGAAGAACACGATCCCGGCGTCGGCGGAAAGCGTTCACAACGACCTCAAGCGGGCGCTCGGGAACGATCCGAGCGGCGCCCCAGCCTGATCAATCGCTGTCCGAAGGATCGAGCGTTCTTCGGACAGCCCAACTCAGAGGCAGCGACGATGACCACAATATCAGCCACGAGCGTTCTTGCGTCTCGACACGCCGTAACCGGCGATCGCATCGACACCTTTCTGCTGCGCTATCCGCGCTGCATCCACAGCGAGTTCATGACCCACCGGGTCTTTAGCCGCAACGCCTCGTCGTCGCGCGCCATCCCCGTCGAGAAGCTGATCAAGGACGTCCTCGACGATCCCTTCGTACCTCTGTTCTGGGGCAAGAATCAGAAGGGAATGCAGGCCGGCGAGGAGTGCAGTGAGGACGTCGAGTTTGACTACGAGGAGGGCGACGGCCACCACACATATGATCGGCGCGCTGCCTGGTTGAAGGCACGCGACCATGCCGTCGTGATGGCTAAGGCTTTCGCTGCGGCCGGCTATCACAAGCAAATCGTAAATCGGCTCCTCGAGCCCTTTGCTCATATTACTGTGGTCGTCACCGGGACGCAGTGGTCGAACTTCAACGCCTTGCGCAATCACCCCGACGCCGAGCCGCACATCCGTCGCTTAGCCCAGAAAATCTGCGCGGCTTACAACGACGCCTACGTGCAGACGCTCCAGCCGGGGCAGTGGCATATGCCATTCGTTCATACGAGCTGGCGCCAGATCGAGGGTAAAGCGCCGGAGTTCGACGGCTACCGCGCGATCGATGACGAAAACTACAGCATCTGGCGGATCACCGAGGAGGAGGCGCTCAAGCTCTCCGTCGCGTGCTGCGCCTCGACCTCCTACAAGACGGTCGAGGGCTTCAACATGACGCCCGAACGCGCCGTCGCCCTCCACGACAAGCTCGTGGCCTCGAAGCCGCTGCACGCCTCGCCGTGCGAGCACCAGGCGAAGGCGGACGGGGTCTCGTGGGAGAACGATCCGGCGCCGCTACGCTCCAGGTCGTTGCAGGCGCAAAATCCACACCTCGGCGGGAATCTTGGGGCAGGGTGGATTCAGTACAGAAAGACCCTGGCCGGCGAGTGTCTGTAGCCGCGCCCAATCGCACCATTCAGTTCTGACTTATCATCAAGGGAGATCATCTTGAGCGACATCGAACGCAAGTTGGCGTCTGTCCGGCTTATCGCCGGTCTTCGCCCGATCCCTGGCGCCGACATGATCGAATGCGCCACCGTCGACGGCTGGGAACTGGTTGTGAAGAAAGGCGAATTTGAAGTCGGGCAGAAATGCGTCTACTTCGAAATCGACTCCTTTCTGCCGGTTCGTGAGGAATACGAGTTCCTCCGCAAGTCCAGCTTCAAGTCGACGAAGCATCTGGGCGACGGCTTTCGCCTTCGGACGATCAAGCTGCGCGGGCAGATTTCGCAAGGGCTGGCGCTGCCCTATGCCGGTAGCGAGCCGGTCGGCGCCAATATCACCGAGGCGCTCGGCGTCAAGAAATGGGAGTTGCCGGATAACCACGGCGGCCTGATCGTTCGCAGCGGCAGCAAGGCGCGCGCGACGTTCCCGCGGTTCCTCCGACGCACCGATCAAGAACGCATCCAGAACTGCTTCGGCCAGATCCAAAGCCTGCCGGCCGACACCCTCTTCGAAGTCACCTTGAAGCTCGACGGCTCGTCGATGACCGTCTGGCATAAAGACGGCGAGAGCGGCGTCTGTTCGCGCAACCTCAACATCTTGGAGCGTGACCGCGAGCCTTGGCTCGAGCGAATCCGCAGCGCCGGCGAGTTTCTCGGCCTCAAGCCTGGATTGCTCGATCGCTTCGAGGACGGTCTCGACTGGCTCAAGTGCAAGATTTTCGGCGGAAGGCCGGGGCTCGCCAAACAGCAAAGCGTCTTCTGGGACGTCGCGCGCGGGGCAGGGCTGATCGAAATCCTCGAGCGTGTCGGCGCCAATATCGCGCTGCAAGGCGAGATCATGGGTCCTGGCATTCAGGGCAACCGCGAGAATCTGCCCAATCACCAGTTCTTTCTGTTCGATATTTGGGACATCGATCACCAACGCTATTTCTCGCCGCGCGAGCGCGCCGACTATCTCAGCGCCATCGACCCGGACGGCGTCATCCAGCACGCGCCGATCCTCGGGTATCTGTCCCGTTCGTACTTTGGCTCCGTCGGCGACATTCTCCGGTTCGCCAATCTCAAATCGCTCAATCACCCGATAGCCGAGGGCGTCGTCTTCAAGGCCGAAAACGGGCAGACGAGCTTCAAGGCGATCAACAATTCCTATCTGTTGAAGGAGGCCGCATAAATGAACCTCACCGGCCAGTTGATCAAGGAGCTCGGCTACAAGCCGGCCGCCTGGTGGAAGAGCGCCATCGGGGAAGGGCAGGGGAGGGACTTCGCCGACGAGGCGGCCGTTCGCGCCTTCCTCGACGAGTACGACGTCAAGCCGCTACCAATGCGGGAATCCACCGACGCGCCGCCTTTCAACATCAACCTCGAGCCCGAGACAGCCGAGGAGAAGGCCAATCTGGAATCAGTCAGCCGGCATATGTACGAAATCATGCGCCTGCCGACGGTCGTCGCCGGCGCCATCATGCCCGACGCCTGCCCGGCTGGCGGTCAGCTCGGCACGATCCCGGTCGGCGGCGTGATCGCGGCGAAGGAATCGATCTTCCCGAGCATGCACTCGGCCGACATTTGCTGCTCGATGGCGGCTTCCATCTTCCCGAAGGAGAGCGACCCAATCGCGATTCTCGACGCCGGCATGAAGCTCAGCCATTTCGGCGCCGGCGGGCGACCGCACAGCGTCGACATGCAGCCCAGCGCGGACTTGCTGCAAGCCTTCGCCGACAATCGCTTCCTCTCGATGACGACCGACGCCGCGATCAAGCATTTCGGCACGCAGGGCGACGGCAATCATTTCTTCTACGTCGGCCGGCTGCGCTCGGACGATCGCATCGTCTTGGTCACGCATCACGGCTCGAGGAAGCCTGGCGCGCTGCTCTACAAGGCCGGCATGGACGTCGCTCAGCGCCTCTGCAAAAAGATCGCGCCCGACGTCCCCACGCACCTGGCCTGGATCCCCAGCGAGACTGAGGAGGGCGAGACCTATTGGCTCGCGCTTCAGCTAATCCGCCAGTGGACTAAGAAAAACCACTTTGCGATCCACGACGCCGTCGCCAAATACCTGAATCTAAAGGTCAAATATCGCTTCTGGAACGAGCACAATTTCGTCTTCCGGCGCGACGACGGGCTCTTCTATCACGGCAAGGGCGCCACGCCGGCCTGGAGGTGGTTCGCGCCCGACAGTTCCGGCCTCACCCTGATCCCGATGAACATGGCCGAGCCGATCTTGATCACGCGCGGTCTCGACAACCCGAAGGGACTCGGCTTCGCGCCGCACGGGGCAGGGCGGAATCTCAGTCGCTCGGGCTTCGTCAGGCAGAACGCTGGTCGCACGGTGACGGATATGATCGCGGAACAAGCGCCCGGCATCGACGTCCGCTACTTCAACGGCTTTCCGGACATCAGCGAGCTTCCCGGCGCCTACAAGAACGCGGCGACGGTGACGCGCCAGATCGAAGATTTCGGTCTGGCGGAGATCGTCGACCGCATCGACCCGATCGGCAACATCATGGCGGGCGACGCGCCCTGGCGGAAATCATGACTTTTGCTCAAGGAGTTAGCGTGTTCTATCGCTTCCTTGCGATCGTCCTGGTCGCCATCGTGATTTGCACGCTCGCCGAGATCAACGCGAGCTTGCGCAGCATCGACGCCAAGTTGCCGGTGCCGACCACGCCGAACGCCAGCTATTTCCCGAACTCCGACCTGCACCAGTTCAACTAGCTTGTCGCCAGACGACAGTCAGCATTGACTGTGCTAGATTAGATCACAGTTAACGCGAGCAATTCGAGGTCTCAATGGAGATTACGCAGCAGCAGTTTGCCGCCCAATACGTGCGGTCGAACAAGATCCTTTACGATCTCCTGGCGCTGATGGCGCACGGCGCGGTCATTATCTCCTTCGACTGGAAGAGCGGCGCGAACGTCATCATCGAGGAGATCCTCGAAAAAGGCGTCTTGAAGCCCTGGCGAAAGAACTTTCGCGAGCCCGCCGGCGTCAGACCCCTGTTGGTCGCAGGCTTCATCGACCGCTTCGGCGTGGTGCAGCCGGCGGGCCGCGACTTCCTGCGCAGCGGAGGGCGCCCCGCGTGATCATCGAAAAGCCCCTGGAAATGGCCTGCCGCGTCTTCCTCCAGATGATGATGCGCGAGTCGGTCGCCCGTCATCCGGAGCGCCAGATTCACACGGTTCCCGAATGGGACCGAATGGCGATGGCCGACCGCCTGACCATCGCCAGATCGATCGCGGCCGCGGTCAACGCCGCCAACAAGCTCCAACGTGAAGCCGCGACTTCCCAAGCGACAACCTAAGAGCAGCGCGCGATCATGACGCTATAGAGCAGCACACAGGAGCAGCGACAATGAAATCCCGAAACCCGATCGCGCGCGATCTTGCGTCGCGCAAGTACCGTCAGCGCATCGTCCGTCCGAAGAAGGGCAGGGGCTCTTACAAGCGCCCTTTCGACCTGAAGGCGGAGGGCTGAGTATGGCTGAAAAGTGGAGTGACGCGGACAGCGCCGCGGCCACCGCCGAGGGCTGGAACATCTTCGACAGCGACGAGCGCGGTCTGGAGATCGAACGCATCGACTGCCCGGATGACCGCGACGAACCCGCGTTCGACTGCGACGACGCCGCCGTTGCTCATTGCGTGCGGCGCGCGGCAGAGGGCTCCGAAATGCACAAACGCGCGCTCACCATTTACGCGGAAAGTTTGAAGGGAGACTAAACATGGCCGCATACGAGTCTCCCACCGGGCGCAAGATCATCGACGTGATCGAGGTCGTCCGAAACATCGTGGCGATCGACGGCATCGACGAGAAGGGCGAGCCGATCTACGGCAGCGCCGGCGGCGATGTCGATTGGGATTCACAGGTGCCGCTGCGCCACGCTGAATCTGGCCACATCGTCTACCTCGACGAGGCCGGCGACGAGTGGCCCTTCGACAAGCTCAACAAGATCGGGGAGGACGACTAATGAACCTCGACGATTGGCAGAAGGACGTCCACGTCTTTGATCGCGACGCGACGAACTGGCCGTTTGGCGCGCCGAGAACGCCGGCCAAGTGGTTCGCGCAGGAGCCGGACGGTACGCTCCATTCCTTCATGACCGAGGACGCCGCTTGCGAGTTTCAGCGCTTCTGGCGCAAGGAACACGGGCTCGATCCAATGACCGGGGAGATCGACGCTCTCTGCGAGCGGTTGAACAAATAGGCTGTTTCTGCGCTATATTGTCGGCGCAGACGGGGGACCTTATGAGTCACGGGCATCCAGTAGCGGCGATCGCCATGGCGATCGGATTAGTCATCATCGGCGTCATTCACGTTCACAGCCAGGAGAAATACTCCGTGCTGACCAACGACGCGGTTATCTCGGCCGACATGATCGGCTGCGTTCTGCCGGAGCAGACCTATCGCGCCTTTGACCTCATGATCAATCAGAACGACGTGAGCGGCGCCGCCGACTTCCTCGCTCCTTTGCAGCGCCTCGATATGTGCCGCTGGATCGAGAAGGGCGCGCACGTTGCGATCGAGGGAGAAAGATCCGCATCCAAATCGCCGATTCCGCATGTTGGCGCGCTTATCTGCGCTCGACCGCGCGGTGTCGGACAATGCTTCTGGATCGTGAAGCCCGACGATATTTCCAGCCAGTAGGAAGATCGGTATTCGAAGGCGCGCCTTTATTTGCCTTCATCTACCAGTCAATTTTGACTGATTCCCAATATCAACCCGCGCTGATCTTGCTATTCTTTGATCATCGCAAAGATCATTGCAAACAACACAGGAGGGCATGATGAACACGAGCGCTGAATACATGGCCGCGATCAACGCGATCTACGCCGTCAAAAGCACCGAGGAGATCGGCGAACTCATTCGCCAGGCGCACGCGCATTTGCAGCGTCGCGCCCGCACCAGTTTCCGCTACGGCCAGGCCGTGCAGTTCACTGCTCGCAACGGCGCGGTGATCAAGGGCACCGTCGAGGGCATCAATCCCAAGACGATCAAGGTCCGCACCGCGCAGGGCATGTGGCGCGTCGGCCCGTCGCTTCTCCAGGCGGCGTGAGGGCGACATGAACACCGTCTACGTTCTCCTCATGCTCTATTGGGGCGGCTCTGGCAGCGGCCAGGGCTTCATGGCCTCGGCCGAGTTCAACTCGGCGCAGGCGTGTAGCGCCGCCGGCGAGCTGGCCAATCACAAGTTCAACAGCACGTTTGGGCGCAGCTTCTATTACGTCTGCGCGCCGAAATGACCTCCACCCAACTCGGCGCGGCGATCAAGCACTTAGAGAAGGATCTCGGTGGCGCGGGCTATTTTATCCGCGTCTACCTTATCTCCGGCACTCAGGTCTTCGGCGCCATTCTCCCGTCTGAATCCGGGCGGCCGCACATTCTCGGGATCGAAACGGTCCACGAGGAGGAGGGCGGCGACGCCAGACAGACGATCTTCATCGACGTCGCGGCGATCGCGGCCATCAAAGGCCCGTTCATGCTGTGGGATGCGGGCAAATGAGCGACTGGCAGCGAAAGCTGGAACTTCAGCCCGAGTGGGATCAGGCCAAAGCGGGCGCGATCAGCCGTCAGGCGTTGGCCCGCGTGATTGCCGAGCGGCTGAAGGCGTTGCAGCCGTTCGAAGTTCCCGCTCGCGACGCCAACAACGAGCACCAAGTCAACATGCTCGAATGGATCAACGAGAAGCGGGACGAACTGGCGTGGATCTTCGAAGACTGCGCCGGCAATTCTGATCTGAGCGTCGAAGATTTCGACGACGCGATGGAGAATCTCTACGATTGGGCGGACTCTCCGGTGGAGATGCGCGGCGAGAACGTCGTCCGCGGCAAGAAGGTCTGCTGGATCAGCACGTTCTGAGGAGAGTCCGATGGCCGAGAAGCGCTTTCTTTACGCCTGCCCGCACTGCGGCTCGACCAACGTTTCTCGTGACGCCAGCACGTATTGGAACATCGAGTCGCAAAAGTGGGAGCTCGGCGGGACTTACGACAACGCCTGGTGCAACGACTGCGATAAAGAAACGAAGGAGCTGGATGAGTTCAAGACCAAGGAAGTGAACGCTGCCGGCGTGCTGCGGGTCGACCAAGATGACCCTGACGATTGGGCCGTGGTCCTCGAGACCGGCGAGCGCGTGCCGGTCACTCACAACTTCGGCAATACCGTCGTCGCCGGCCCGACCAAATCCGGTGAGTGGATCGCCACCGCGATCACCGACGAGGATCGAGCCTTGTCCGAGCCCACAAGTCAACGCTGACTTGTGACAGGTTATCACCAATCACTGCCAGTTCAGACCCGAGTAAACGTCTGTATTGTGTAGTCGATAAGCGTAAAGACACGCAACACAAGGAGCAAACTAGAATGAACTTCCAATTCAAAGCTGTCCGACGCGAAGACAGCGGCGTTACCGCGAAGATGGCGGAAGCCAAGCGCCAGGACGAGCACTTCAACGACATCGTCGGTCGTCTCGCCGACTCGCACACGAACCAGTCGGAATACCTGAAGGTCATCGTCGGCCTCCGGCAGACCATGAACGAGCTGGTGGCGTCCGCGGCCGCGAGCGAAGTGAGCTTCAAGAAAACGATCGCGACCATCAACGAGCGACACAAGCAGCAGCGCTACGAAGACGCGGTGCGGAACCGCCAAGAGCTGATCGGCTCTCTGGAGCGTGCCCGCAAGCGTCAGGCCACGCAGATCGTCAGCCTGCTTCGTCTGCGCGGCGACAACAAAGCCGCCGAGCATATTCGCGAGACCTTCCCGAACGACGCGCCGGTCGTGATCAAGGTCGATCTGAACCCGAACCCGCCGAAGTCCGTTGTCGTCACGGCGAAGCAGAAGCCCGCGCGCAAGCGCGCCAAGAAGTAGGAGGCGCGGGTGCAGCGACAACTCCGCCTCATTCTCGCGGCGACAGTCATCGCTGCTTCCACCCCTGCCATCGCAGACTGCGCGCCGCTCGGCGAGATCGAGCGGCTCGTCATCCAAGGGTTCGGCGGCACGCCGTTCCAAGAGCTAACGGCGGCGCAGATCATCGTGGCGCGCGCCGTGCTGCTCAATCCCGGCAATCCCGCAGATATTGCGGCGTTGGGCGCGACCCGCGTCTTGGTCTCCAAGACGAAGTTCGGCGACGAGGCGACCATCTTCGTCGTCGACGACCAGGCGTGCAGCTTCGGCTTCATGCCGGCCGGCACCATCAGCGTGATCGACGCGCTCAAGGATCGCCCGATCAACGTCGGGGAGGGCATCTGATGTCCGATCCCAACGAAAAGGATCTTCCGCGCGCGTGGGCGAAAGTGATCGTGCGGGTCTGCCTCGCCTTTCTGTTCATGAAGGTCGTAGCGGCGTTCGCCCGCTTCGTCGAACCGAACCCGACGCCGAAGGAGATCGAACTGGTGATCGTTTGGGTCACTGGAGCCATCATCATTGGCGGTCTTCTGAGTTGGGGAACGGAATGACCTTCAAGGTCCAGGCCAAGCCATGCTCAACGTGCATCTATCGCAAGGACTCGCCGCTCGATCTGAAGGCGCTCGAGGACGCGGTGCGCGACCCGCACATGGGCTTCAAGGGGCATCGCATTTGCCACCACAGCGACGATGTTTACTGTCGCGGCTTTTGGAACGCGCACAAGGACGAGTTCACCGCCGGCCAGGTCGCGCAGCGGCTCGGCCTCGTCGAATTTGTGGAGGTCGATACCCTCAAATGAGCCGCGAATTTAGCGCCAACGGTATCGAAATCGAATCCGACGGCCGGGTGGTCTGGGTCAACGATCCGACCGGATGCTGCATCGGTCGATTCAGCAAGAACGGCGTCGACGTCCACCGCACCGGCCCAGAGCAGGTGGAGCTCGGGACGCAGTGCCTCGATTGCTTCCACGAGGGCAATCCTGCCGAGCAGTGGGATCGCTTCGTGAGCTCCATGAAGACGCATCACGGCGTCGACGTGTCGGCTCGACACAGGCCCAAATTCGTAGGAGGAATCGGCTCATGACCTTCAAACTCAGCGACCTCGAAAACCACCGCGGCAGCGGAACGTTCTATCGGCACGGCCTGATGCGCAATGTCGTCTACACCGAGGGCGTGCGGGCGCTCGCCGAGGGCGCCGGCGCCTATTGGCTGATCGACAAGGTCGCCACCAATCAGATGGAGCCGAAGATCGCGCGTGAGGATTTTCAGGTGTGGGAGTTGTATCACAAAGGCAACAACCACTGGATGCTGATGAGCGACGACGGCAATGGCAACGTTCTTCACAGCGAACTGATCGAGTATTCGGACTTCCCGCTGCCGATCGGCCCAGAGCCCTTCAAGCTCTACTGCGTCCGCGGCGAAGCCAGAACGATCATGCTCCCCGGTGAATACTGAGGGAGTCATTTCGGAAAATCAGTAAGTCAACGCTGATTGCCATCAGTCGCCAATTCAACCCCTAAGTGACTGATGCGACAATACAAATGCGATCAACGCAGACACGAGAGCGACGATGACCGACCTCCTGCACGACCTCAAAGACGAGATCACGGCGACGCCAGACGTCGCAGACCATGAGCCGCCGTCCATTCGCACGCCGGGTTGGATCCTGGTCGACGTTCACGTCCTCGAGCCGGCGCCGACGAGCGCGCACGAGGACAAGTGCGAATACGAGGTTCTCGAATGGGAGGGCTTCTCCTCGGTCTTCTGGATCAACGAGGGCGTCGGCTTCGATTGGTGGCTCGAGGAGCGCTGCCAGTTCCCGTCATCCGGCGTCTACCTGATTGAAAACATCCGCGGCGACTGGATCCGCGGTGACGGCTGGATGAGCGAAGATCGCGAGGAATGGGATCACAACGACCCGCGGCTCGCAACACCCGAAGAAATCGCGCGCCTGGCGCCAGAGTGGAAGAAGGAGACCGCCCAATGAGCACCGCGGAGAAATATCGCCAGAGCGCAGGAGTTACGGCGCTGTCTGCGGATCCTGACTTCGTACACGCGGCTGCGCATTCCGGTTACTGCCTCGCAATTTATCATGGCGCATTTTGGCGCGAGCCCTCCACCGAGCATTTCGCGGCAGGCTGGCGAGCGGCCCTCAGATACAGCGCAGACAAGTCGTCGAACCCGTCCATCGACTTTTCCAAGATCAAGGAGAATGATGAGGTTCTGGTCAGAGCGCGCGTTACGGCTGTCGACCCTGGCAGCTACCGTCCGGTTCGCATCAGGCTCGAGCGCTTCGCTCCTAACGGCTGGACAACCGGCGATTTTGTCGCCGGCCATATTCCCGCTCCCAAACCCATCCCGTGCGTAGTCGGTGAGGCGGCGCGCGAGCGCAACACGACCAAGCCGCCGGCGGGGATCGTCAAGCTGATCCACGACGACAGCGCCGTGCTCGTCGACGCGATAACCGGCAAGCTGGTGATCTGGCGCGCCGACTGCCTGGAGCTCGCGTCGTGACCTACACCGTCTATCAGCGCGGGCACGAGGTCGGAAGATTCGACAGCTACGCCCAAGCCAACGGGCACGTCCTCAGTCTGAGCGGGGCAGGGCGCATCTGGGACGCCGTCGGCTTTCACATGACGTCGACCAAGATCCAGCTCCAGAAGGTGCTGGTGACGTCCAACCTCGGCGTCAGCGACATTGGCCCGCGCGCGACCGCCCACACCTCCTGGCGCTCGCTCTACAAGGCGATCAGCGACGCGGTCTGGTGGATGCCGCCGCACTCCGCGCTCTACATCAACTTCATCGCCAAGTTTGCGGGCGACACGATGGCGGTGCCGGCCTCGCTCAATTTCAGCCGAAGCCGAGAATCGCGCCCGACGCCCAGCTACTCGCATGTCTACGGCGCGTTCGATCACATCGCCGAGACGCACGAGATCACCGACTTTGCAACGGATTGGCCCCAATGAGCTACCTCACCGAAGAAGAGGCGCGAAAGCAGGTCTGCCCGCTCATGACCTATTGCGTCAACGAGATCGACGTCAGCCAATGGGGCAAGACACCGATCATGGTGAATCAGAACTGCCAGGCGTCCGCGTGCAAGATGGCCTGGCGGTGGAATTACAACTCACCCCCGCCCGGCGCCATGAAGGGCTATTGCGGCATCGCAGGGAGGCCAACATGACCGTCGCCGAATTGATCGAGAAGCTCCAGAAGGAGCCGCCGGACATGCCGGTCTTCATTCACGACGCGGAACGGGACACCTCGTTTCCCTTCGAGTCATTGGAGCACGGGGTCGCCTGGCGAGACGAGCGCGGGATGATGTTCACCTTTCTCCGCCGCCGCGACGAATATCTAAGGCCCACCCTGACGCAAATCGAAATCCTGGTGCTCAAATGAGGCTCAACGTTCAAGAACGCGAGCTCTCCATTTCGCGCGCCATCCAGCTCAAGCTCCTGGACGACATTGTTTGGGTTTGGTGGGAAGACTGGCCCAACGCCGCGGTCGTCACGCTCGTCAGTCAAAGCAACGGCGGTCAGCAACACGCTTCATTCAGCGAGGTGCGACACCTGCCTTGGAATCGACGTCGCAAGCCGCTCAATCTCAGGAGGCGATCTTGACCCAACGCCATATCATGTACGTCTGCGCCGAATGCGCAGACAGCGACCCGGAAGCTTGCGGTCACTACGATCGCAGGGAGCTGGCGGTCATGCCGGACGGTCGATGGTTGTGCGAGAACTGCGCCAGCGAAGCCTGTGAAGACGGCGACGCCCGCTACGCCAATCTCCCGTGCCCGCCTGAATACGGCCCGATCGCATGATGACGTTTGACCCGCTCGATTTGATCGCTATCGGACTCGCCGTCACATTCGTTGGCGTGATGATCGCCTGCTGGTTCTGGCCGGTGAAGATCAGGCTTGTCTCGTCGACTCCCGCGCGAGAACTCACCGACGACGAGAAGCTGACGCTGGCGAGCAACGCGATCGCCGCCGCGTCGCTTAGCGCCTCGATCGTCCCGCCGCAATGAAGCCCGAGAACGTCATCACCTGCCCGAAGTGCGGCTGCATCAGCGGCGACGCCTGGTCGCAATGCGGCGGAACCTGTCCGATGCCGGGGTCTCCGCACTACGTCGAAGCGGCAGCCAAAGCCATCAAACTTCTGCCGTGCCCGTTCTGCGGCGGCTCGGCGACGATCGAGCAATATGGCGATCGAAGCAAATCCACAATCTATCACTGCGATTCATGCAGTTGCAGCCTCGAGACCGGCGAGGAATGGGATCACGGTCGAGGATGGAACAGACGAGCAACACCATGAACGCCTTCGACAAAGCGCTGGACGACTTCGAGCGCCGGCACTGGCAAGAGGGCTACGACGCCTGGCTCGCCGGTCATCAGACGTGGGCAGAACACGGCGAGTTCGACGAGGAGCGCTACAGCCTGGACGCCAATCCCTATCCCGACGGCTCGAGAGAGTACGGCGAATGGGCGGACGGTTGGGGTTGCGCGCTGGAGGACTATATCGGGAACACGAAATCTGATAGGAAGGACCCATGAGCGCCGCGCAACAACTCGAAGTCTTTGAAGCCCTGCGGGAGATGGGCATCACGGAGGAGAAGGCCGTCAAGGTCGCCACCGTGCTCTCCCGGCGCGACGATGACGTCGCCGATGTCAAGAACGACGTCAAAACGATCGACATGCGGGTCGAGGGTCTTACGAAAGACGTCGCCGAGGTCAAAAAGGACATCGCCGAGGTCAAAAAGGACACCGCCGACCTCAAGCGCGATAACGCCGTCGTCAAATGGATGCTAGGCTTCATCCTGGCGGCGGTGATGACGGTCGTCTTCAAGGCGTTTCTGCACTGATGCCGGCGATCGACCCCACTGGACCCGCCGGCGCCGCTACGCCGCCCGAGGCCGACATGACCAACGTGCCGATCGCCCAAGCCAAAGCTATCAGCTACGGCCCAGCGTTCGGCGCCATGACGATCGACGGCCGCACCTGCATTCAGGTCTACGCCGAGGGCGCCTGGTGGTGGCAAACCGCCGACGGCAAGGGCGACAACAAGCGCTACCGCGCCCACGCCTGGAGCCAAGCCAAATAGGATCCCCAATGGCTGATCTGCTCGATTTCGCCAGTCACAACGCAAAGACCGCCGAAGCGGCGCTCTTCCGCAACGTCCAGATCATCATCGCCCTGACCGAGATCCTGATCGAACGCGCCCCACAGACCGCGCTCAAAGACGTCATGGACTGGTCCGGCGCAACCCGCGTGTTCCTCGGCGAGAACCACCAGATCATCATCGACGGCGAACCGATCAGCCGCGAACGCTTCATCGAATTCGCAGCCTGGCGCGCCCATAAGGTCGCCAATGAGATCGAGGGCGCCAAGAAGCTCAAAGCCGACATCGCCGGTTGACTCGCCAGAACCAAGAGCCGAAAGCCGCCGACGAACAACTTCGGATAATCCGAAAGCCTCCCGAAGCGTACCCGCAAACACAATACACAGGCGCTTTTGGATTAAACCCGCAATCTCTGCAAATCAGCCCATCATTGCGTTTCAAAGCGGGTGATAAACGAGCCCAAATTCGAGACACGTCATTTTGCGGTTAAGCTCAACCGAATCCCAATTTCTGATCATCAGAAAGACTGCCGAAAACGCACCCGAAACGACAGTCGACACGATCAAGACGACTCACGATCGGGAAGCACGCGGGGATCAACAGAGACGATCGCTGAGCTACGTCCACAGAAAATTACGTCCACTGACGCGCTCAAAAACCCCGACGCTCAGTGACGCTCTAATTCAATTCCCGTAAGCGAAGCCTCGTAGACGAGACAATCATGCTCCCGGAGACGAACACGCCTCATAAACGAGGCCAACAGACGCTCAACGACCCACAGACAGATCACCGGCGTCGTAGTCGTCGACCTCAGAGAGCAGACACACGTGCGAGAGGCGTAGAGGGGGACCACAGAGAGGCTACAGGGGTAGGGGAGCGCATGAGGGACACAGAGACGAGACACGCAAACGAGGCGTCAGGCGACAAGGAGGGGTTTTTCCGCCTTAATCTGCGCCATGCCACTCCCACCACGCCCTTGCCGATCCCTGTTCAGACCCACCTTCACGCGTGCTATCGTCTAATTCTTGCGACGAGGCTGGTCGTCGCGCTCTTGTGTCACCTGGAAGCCTCTGCACGCCAGCAGCACCGACTGAGGCCAACTTGCGGGACGCCCGCGGCGGCATCGATCGGCGCCGGGCGTCCCGATTTTCAATTCCAGGGAAAATAAGGGATCCACGCGTGATCTCCATACGCCGCGCCGCGGGCGCCGCCACGCCGGCAGATATAGCCGCGAACGGGTGAGGATCTCCCGAATTCTTCTCTCGGGCGCCCACGAGACGCCGCGGTCTAATCCGGGAGCCATTCACAGCGCCATGGCGTGATTTTCTCAATATTTACACGTTAAAAGCTTCTAACAGAGTCTCTTATATATTTGAGAGTGAGGACAATTTGGCGCTGCCGGTGTTCGCTCCCCGCAAGCCTTTGAAATTGTTCGAAAAAACCTCTGAATCTTGACCCCTATTTCACACCCGATCGGATGTGAAATAATTCATGGTTTGTTCTCTTCCCGCGGACCCGCCCCATGGACGCCCATGGGACGCCATGGCTGAGCTCCCGGTCCCGATGCCGTCCCACGGGAAAGTCAAAATCTGCACACGCAGATAAAGACTGACATTGCTTCGGAAAATCAGGAAGAATCCCCGAGGGGAGACCCATGGGACACCTTCTGAAATCCCGAAATCAGCTCCCATTCGCTGCCAACCGACAGCCAAAACCTGCTCGTGCATCTTAGCAGGGTCAGCAACGACGCTGACGACACACAAGAGAGGCAGCGATCATGAGCAAGCGCAACAAGAACAAGCCCGCCGAGACCCCGGCGACCGCCACCGAAATCGTCGACGCGATCGTCAAAGACGTGGAGGCGCACGCCGCCGAGGTTCTGGCCAGCATCGACCCCGCGGCCGAAACCGCCGTCACCGCCGGCGTGATCGACCACGACACGCAGCTTTCCTCCTGGAAGTCGGAAGACCAGGCGGCCGCCGAACAGCTCGAGGCTGTGGTGGCGGAGCTCGAGGAGCCGCCGGCCGACGTCCCGGCGACCAAAGAGGACGAGGCGCCGACGCTCGCCCAGCTCATCGCCCGCATCGACGAGGAGGCCGCCAAGCTCCGGGTGGTTCAGATCGCCGACGCCGTCGACCGCCGGTCCGCCTTCGAGATCGACAAGAACGGCGACAACGACAACATCCACCGAACCCTCAAGAAGGTCCGCACCCAGCTCGTGACGCTGCGGGCCGCCAAGCTGTTCGAGGCGATCCATGTGCCGACCGGCTTCATCAACCGCTCGGTCCACGAGGGCAGCCAGTACAACGTCTACGCGATGGGCAAGCTCGCCGACATCGTCTTCGGCGTCACCGACGGGGTCGTGGCCAACGCGATCAACGTCGCCTGCATGAAGAGCCTGTTCGCCTTCAACAAGGCGGGCGTCCCCTTCACGATGGAGACCGCCAAAGCCGCCGCGAGCAAGAACTACGCCCGCACGCTCGACGCCTCCGTCCGCAAGCATCTGATCTCGCATACGGTGGCGCCCGGCACGGCGCCGACCCAAGCGAGCTCCACGATGCAGGCGCTGGTCACGCTGGGCGTCGTGACCACCAACGGGTCCGGCAAGAACCCGACCTATTTCCTCCAGACCGAGGCGCCGATCACCAAGAAGCTGGAGATGATGCTCGCCGCCGCGTGACTGGGACGCGCTGCGGAGAAAGGAAAGGGGCGCTTTGGCGCCCCTTTTTCTTGTCAGTCGATTTCCATGGCGGGTCCGAGATCCGGATCCGGGTCCACGGTCCGATCCGGCGTGCGCTTACCTCACGTCCCATGGGAGCGGACCGGCCTTGCCTGACTATAAGCCATGGCGCGCCGCGGGTTCCCATGGGACGCCATGGCGATGCCGTCAAGCGCCTTCGACTGCCAATTGAGCGCCTAATGCGCTGATTCTATTGTTCTTTTGCGCAATCAAGCGCAACACGAGAGACGAAAATGGACAACGACATTCACGAAATGAACAAGCGCAACTTCGGCGGCGTGCTCGGCGCGCATCGCGATCACGCGTTGACGCTCGAAGAACGCGATCTGGCGCTCGGCGGCGATCTGCGCGAGCTGTTCGAAGGCGTTTTGCAGCAAACGCTCTACGTCGCCATTCTCGCTGTCAGTCCACTCGCTGTCAGTCCAGAGTCCGCAGCGTATACGCACATCGTCGAATGCAGCGATCTCGCCTATATCTGCGCCGGCGCTGATCAGCCGAAGCTGACCGACGACGAAAATCACAAGCTTTGGTTCTCGTTCGAGACTTGGCAAGACGCCAACGCGTTCGTCGCCAAGCTGATGCAGTGCGGCGACGACAGCATCTGATCGCCATCTAGCGCCAATTGCTCTGATTGCGCAGTGACTTAGACTGTCATTGCGCAATCAAGCGCGACAGACACAAGAGAACGACAATGGAATACGACTTCAAGATTCGCTACGAAATCGCCAGCCCCGATCGCGTGCGCGCTTACGTCAACGACGTCTATATCGGCGCGCTGACGTACAAGAACGTCCTCATCCGCGAGCAGACCCAGCAAGAGCGCGAGCGCCCCTATCACGAGCGCGCCCGTCGCCCCCGTGAAGTGCGCCTGACGTTTCGCGCCAAGGGCGAGTCGTTCAAGCACTTCCTCCGTCCGCCCTACGACCAAGACGTGATGACGGCCGAGAGCGCGCTCGCCGACTACCGCGTGCGCAACCAATTGACGCCGATCGTCCTGCACGCCGCGCTGAAGAACTTCTACCGCGGCGTCTGCCCCGTCGAAGCCGCCGAAGAGCAAGCCGCCGAAGACGCCAAATACGATCGTCGCGTCGTCAAGTTCGAAGAAGACTTAGCCGCGACGCTCAGAGCGCTCAAAGTCGCCTAACACCGCCATTTTATCGCCAAGCGACGCTCGCGCATGATCGTGAGCGTCGCAATCAGCGACAAACACAGGAGTCAAACATGAGATTCGCCATCTTCCTCGCCTGCCTCTGTCTCATGGCCGTCGTCTGGATGGACGTGATCGTGGTCACGCACGCCCATGCCGCCAAGTCAATTCTGACTGTAGGAGCCCGCCAGTGATCCGCACCGCCTTCGAAGCGCTCGCCTTGGGCGCCTTCCTCTCGGGCCTCTACCTCGGCCTGATCGCCTATGGCGACATCCACCAGCCGCGCCACGCCGGCGTCCACGCCTCGATCGTGGGGAACGGCTGATGGAAAGCCTCTGCATGCACCTCGCCTACGACCTGTCCTTCCTGCTCCTCGGCGTTGCCGCGATCAGCCTGGCCTGTGGCGCAATCTCCGGCGTCATCAGCGGGGTCGAAACCGCCTTTCGCTTCCTTTTGAACGCCTGAAGCGCTCGCGCTAACGTTAATCGGTCAGTCAATCGTGACTGATCACACAAGGGACTAGACGACAATGGGACAGATTTCAGCTTCGATCGTTCGGGCGCTCGTCGACTTTCAGGTCTTCAACGAGGCGATGGGCAACAGCGCGCAGAAGATGGCTCACGACACGCTCAAGATGGCGCGCGAGAGCGAACAGGCGGCGTGGGAGCGCTTCGAGCGCAGCATGGACACGCACGGCGTGCGGTTCGAGGAGGTCGTCACGCACGGTCTGGGACGGGCTGAACGGCTCTACGCCCGGCGTGAGGGCGCAATGAAGCGCGAAATCGAACGGCGCAACGCGCGCAAGGCGAAGCTCGCGGCGCAAGCGGTCTAAGGCGAGGGAAGGCGTCCTTCGGGGCGCCTTTTCGCTGGCTCGGCGATTTCCATGGCGAAACCCGAATCCGGATCCATGGGCCGGGATGGATCCACGCGCGGATAAGGCTTGCCATGGCGGGAGACCCGGCGTTAGGCTCGGTCAGCGGCGATCGCTTCCATGGAAAAGTTCTGCTGAGTAGAAAGACTGCCATGGCGAATTTCTGCTTTTCACGACATGCGCGAGGATTCAATTAGAGCGTCGCTGAGACGATTCGTTGCTTTGCGCTATGTCGTCTCATGCGACGCGTCCCCGACGCTCTAGCATGCGTTTCTGCGCGATCGTTTCACTAGGGTCTAGCGCGCTTCGCTTCGCGCTGAAATGCATCTGTGAGACGCGCAAACGAAAAGAGCGCGACTCGCGTCGCGCTCTTGATTATTCGCAGATTTTAGAAGTGTTTACAGACGCTCAAGCAACGCTTGCGTGACTGCGCTTTCGCGATTTAGCTTGAAACAGACGTTGTTCGCAGCGTCGCGCGTCTCGACAATCACGTTATACGCTTGCAATGCGTTATTCGTTGACGACGCTTGTGTCGAGCACGTGCTTGCATCGTAAATCTTCGCGACGCGAATCAGCGCGCTATTGCGCGTCGTTTCTGTGAGACGCGAATTGCTTGTGCAAGCAAGTTTCGTCTCGCGTTCTGTCATCAGCATGTCGTTATCTTCAAAGCACTTGATAGAAGCGAGAATTGCGCGAGTGTAAATGTTCAGCGACTCAGCGCTCGCAATCGCGCGCGCAATATTGACGACTTTAACGAACGCTTTTTCATTGAAACGCGCGTTGACGCGCTCGTTTCTGTTGATCAAGTTCGCGTCGACGTTCGCGCTCATCATGATTTCAGCAATGCGCGAGTGTGAAACGTGCGACTTGAACGCTTTTAGCTTTGCTTGAATCGAGTCGTTATCAGCGTTCTTTTCGCGCTCATAAGTAGCGCGCACGTCGATAGCAGCGAGCAAGCGCGCGCTGTAGTCGCTTACAGCGTCAACGCTTGTCGTCGTCTCAGTGACGACGCTAGACGCTTTAGCAGCGTCGAACGCGTCGTTATCAAACTCAGCGTTCATGATCTCTGCGAGATCATACTCAGTCTGAGAGAATTGCTTGTGAGACATTTGCTTGCTCGCTCTTGTGTGTCGCGACGTTCATTCGTCGCAAGTTCAGAATAGCGATTGCGTAAAAAGGGGCAACAAAAATATTCGCGCTCGCTCATACAAAATTTCCGAGTCGACTCGGAATAATTGCATGAGTTTATCTTTGGCGTTGCGTGAATAGGCTTGTGGCATGAACTAGGCACTGTGGCTGGGAGGTCACTAGCTGACGGAGTGGCGTAGTTGCTACATGTGGCGGTAAAGACACGAAGTCTTAGGCGGAAATGTCACGCTTTGGCAGCTATCCCGCCATTGTTCGCCAGCTCCAACCTTATCCTTGTCACTTCTCAAAAATCCGACAGCAATACCTTACAGACCCTTGTCACTCGATCCTTGCCGCTCAGTTGGACTCAACCCGCCGGCGCCGCTTCATACGTGTTCCCGTATGGGAGCAATTTATGCGCGATCCTGTATAAACGCCGGCGCCGTTCCCGAGCGGGAGCAGCTCCGATTGAGCGCCGGTCGTCTTTGGGCTCGCCAGGAAGCTCGAATTGAGTTCCCGACGCGTTTCGGGCGCACATCCATCGCGCGGGAAGCTATAATTGCTTCGATCCCTGCCGTGTGACCGAGCCGAGACTGGAAGTGCCGTGAATGCGCAAGCTCTCCACGTATCTTGCGCGTCCTGTAGGCGTCCCTCGTCGGTTGGAGGCTTATGCCATACGCGTCGGGAAAGCGTCAGGGATCACAACATCAGCGTTGACTTATCTTTCGGCCTCGCCTATGGTCCGCCTGCGCGGTAGGGCAGTCTGGTCAGCCCGCTAGGCTCATAACCTGGAAGTCGGCGGTTCGAATCCGCCCCGCGCAACCAGTTTGCCTGAAGGTCCACTCGCCTAAAGGCCACGCGATCGGTGATCGCGTCCCCTGTCCTGCGGGACAGGGGCTGAACTTCTCCACTCAATTTTGACTTGCAAGCCGCGCTTTGCGTGCTATATCTCGTTCACTCTCGCGAGCGCGTCTAGCCGCTCGAGACTGATCAGAAACCCAGCCAGCGGCACGGATGTCGTTGGTGGCGGGTCTGGGCCGAGACAGGGTTTTGAGCCAATTGCTCCGCCAATCGCTCTGGGGCTGGTAATCCCAGGGCGAGGAGCGTGCGGCTCAGTCCTCATCGGTCGGTGCGCAAGGCCGGGGTAGAACCCGAGAACCTTGAGACTCGCTCGCGAGAGGTCAATCCACAATAGACCGACCACGATCCTTGTCGCTTTCGAGTTGACAGGACGTCCAGAAGTCAGTAAATATTGACTTGCGGCGCCCAA
>Ga0265338_10001082_pt1 | contig 45208 bp, 39 predicted proteins | sample 42126metaG_FD_193579 | JGI IMG/M metagenome (GOLD analysis project Ga0265338, IMG submission 193579) | Rhizosphere microbial communities from Carex aquatilis grown in University of Washington, Seatle, WA, United States - 4-21-26 metaG | ecosystem: Host-associated > Plants > Roots > Rhizosphere... | reverse complement strand
GGCGTGTCCGGGAGCCACGGGTAGCCGTAGCCGGCCGGCGGTGCCACCTCGGCGGCCTGCCCCGTCCGTGGCTCGATCCCGTGCAGGAAGATCGTCGCGATCCAGCGGGCGTGGGCTTCAAGCAGCGCGTGGTCGGGCCGGAACTCGGTGAACAGGAGACAGTCGAGCTGCGGTCCTGACACGGCCATCCGCAGCAGGAGCGTGGCGAACATGCGGGGGTCTGAGAGCTCGTAGCCGTGCTGGCTCGCCTCATCCTCCAGGGTCGACGCGATAAGCCCGATCACATCGATCAGCTCGGCGGCCGCCGTCCAGGACTTCAGATCGGGGTGACGAGCGCTCTCCGAGACCATCACCCTCAGGAAAGCGAGAAACTCGGGGGCGGTCGTCCCCTCGAGCACGGTGAGGACAAGCTGGGTGAGCCGCGCCTGCGGGTCTTGCCCCGCGCGTAGCCGTGTCTCGTCCATCTGCACGGCCAGTGACTGGCCGGAGCGCTCCACCACCGCCCTGAAGAGCGCGAACTTGTCCGCAAAGTGGGCGTAGACGGTCGTCTTCGAGACACCTGCGCGCGCCGCGATCGCGTCCATAGACGTTTGGTCGAAGCCGTTCGCCAGGAACACCTGCACCGCGGCATCCAGGACCCGCTCGCGCTTGGCGCGGGCGCCGGGCCGGCGCTTTGCTTCCAGCTGACTGTCGGTGCTGTGAATGGCCGCCATAGCTGGACTGTACCGTACCGTCTGTCCGTCTTGCGGGAACCTGATCGCTCGCGTGCTCTCGGTGCGGAGTCCTTGACAAAACTGATCTGGTCGGTACAGTTCAGTTAGTTGAACTGAACCGGCCAGTACGGCAGACAGCGGACGCGCGCTGAAGCGCGTCAGCGAGCACCAGAGGTGACGATGACGGACATACTCGATGTCGCGGCGCCATCCGAGGCGGGCAAGCGCCTCCAGGATGCCGCTCTCGGCCTGGTCCCGATGTTCGCGGGCGGGCTGGCCCAGGTAGCGGGCTGATCCGATGCCCGCGAACGGCCAGCTCGAGGCCAACAAGCAGCTTGTCCTTGACTTCCTGCGGGTAACCGCGGAGGTGCTCACCCCGGTGTTCGTGGTGGCCGAGGACGATCTCGTCACGACCTGCTTCTACCTGCCGCAGCCCGAGCCCGGCGACCCGGGCAAGTCCTATGACTACTTCTCCTTCAGCACCTACCGGGTCCGCGGCGGCAAGATCGCCGAGTGCTGGCCGGGCAGCCACAAGTACGCGCCGCTGCAGCAGCCGCCTGACCCCGCCGCCGGCCGTGACCGCGCGACCCGGCCCGGCCACGTCGGCGCGACCGATCTCGAGGCCAGCAAGCGCCTGGTGCGCGATTTCTATGCCCGCGTCTTCGGCGCCCTGGACCCCGGCGCGATCAGGGACTTTGTCGCCGACGACTACCATCAGCACGCCGCCCACATGCCACAGGGCCGCAGCGGGCTCGAGGAATTCGTCGCCGCGCTCGCCGACTCGGCCCCGCCTGCGGCGGGGCCGGCACCAGCCGCGTCCCTGCCCGAGCCTGATGTCCTGCTGGCCGAGGGGGACATCGTGGTCATCGCCGCGTGCCTGCCGCAGCCGGAACCCGACGGTTCGGGTGCGAGCTGGCCGTACTACGCCTATGACGCCTACCGGGTCAAGGACGGCAAGCTCAGTGAGCACTGGAGCGGCATCAACAAGGCCGCTCCGCCACGGCACGGCTGACGGGTCTGCGCACATCAATCGACGGGAGGACCAGCACCATGCACACCGCCGCGTCAACGACATCCGGCTCGCCGGGCGGATTCCCTGCGGCCCTACCGCAGGCAGAACACGGGAACCTCGTTGATCCCGTCGCGTTCCGGGCCGTCATGGGTGAAGTTTGCACCGCGGTTACCGTAGTCACGGCCATGGACGGCAGCAGACCGCACGGCACCACGGTGAGCGCCTTCTCCTCGCTGTCCCTGGACCCGCCGCTGGTGCTCGTCTCCCTCGACCGGGGCTCGCAACTGCTCGCGGTGATCAGCGCCGCGGGACGGTTCGGGGTGAACGTGCTGTCCGGCAGCCAGTCGGCGCTGGCCGCTCGCTTCGCGACGCGCGGACCCGATAAGTTCGACGGCGTGCCCTGGCACGGCGACGGGAGGCCGCCCAGGCTGGAGGGCGTCGCCGGGTTCCTCGACTGCGAGGTAACCGCCACCCTCGACGGAGGCGACCACGTCATCGTGCAGGGACTCGTCCGCAGCGCGGAGGTCGGGCCCCAGCAGGGCGACCCGCCGCTGACCTACCACCGCAGGACCTTCGGCACCCACGTCCCATTGTGAGCGGCGCGGCCGCCTCAGCCTCCCACGACGGTGATAGCGCCCAGCGTCCAGGGATAGTCATAGCCGTCTGGCACGGGCGGAGCGCGGAGCTCGCCAGCGGCATCCGGCGAGCGCAGGGCGCGGAGGAAGAACTCGGTGACCCACTGGGCATGCCGGGAGAGCAGGTCGCCGTCTGGCCGGAAGCGGTGATCGCAGAGCGCGTCGAGTTGCATGCACGCCGCGGTCATCCTAAGGAACAGCGTCGCCTGCGCCATAGGATCGTCGAGGACGTACCCCCGCTCCGCCGCGTCCTGGCGGAGGATCCCGGCGATCACGTCGACGGCGTGCGGCACGCCGCGGGCGTCCCGCACCGGGGCGAGCTCCGGGCGGCGCGTGCTCTCGGTCACGATGGTCCGCAGGAAGGCCTGGAACGAGGGCGACGTGGTCTCACAAAGCAGCTCGGTGGCCACCGCGGACAGCTTCTCGTCCACGGTCGCGCACCCGAGCACTGTCTGGTCGAGGTGGAAGTCAAGCGCGCTGGCGAGCTCACCGAAGGCGGCACGGAACAGGCCGACCTTGTCCTGGAAGTGGGCATAGAGCGTCGTCTTGGAAATGCCGGCCCGCTCCGCGACGGCATCCATGGAGGTGTTGTCGAAGCCCTGCTTGAGGAGAAGGTCGATCGCGGCGGCCAGGGCCCGGGTCCGCCTGTCGGCGCTCCTGCCGTTGCGGGGTGGCTTCGTGTCGGCCCTTTCGCCGGTCATCCGCTCTTTCCCTCCGTCGTACGCCCGCCCGGCCGCAAAATGAGAAGTGGCAGGCGGCGGCGCCTCGCATTCTCTTAGACTGTACAGTACAGTATAGATATAGTCGGCCGCGACGTCCCGATAGCCAGGGATGAAGATCGAAAGCATGAGTGCAGCGGCGATGGCCGGAGAGTGGCTGGCGGCCCTGTCGCCGGACGGGCAGACGGGCCTCAAGTCCGCAGCCTCCTCCCGGTCCGTGCTCGCCGCGGCCGAGGCGGATTTGGGGCCGGGGCCGGTGGCATGGGGAATCGAGACCGCCGCCGGGGCGGCGGCGAAGCTGGACAATCAGGTGCCCGATGTGGTCGCCGGGCCGATGGCCCGGCTGACGGCCCGGCAGTCGATCGAGGCCTGCGTCTTCGCCATGCTGGCCGGCCTGGCGCGGGGCACGCCGGTCGGTGCCTTCCAGGTCCCGGCCGTTGCCACCGAGGGAAACCGCGAGCTGGTGCACCGCGGCGTGCCGCTCGACCATGTTCTGCAGTCGGTCTGGAGCGCGCACGCCTACACGTACACCCGGCTGCTCGCGGCGCTGCGGCGGCGCGCCGACCCCGCCTGCTGGGACGCGGAGAGCGAGTTGGTCACCGACCTCTCGTTCGGCTACGTCGACAAGATGACGGCGGACTTCGCCCGGCACTACGCGGCGGAACGCGAAAGCTGGCTCAGCGGCCTCACCGCCGTACGCCGGCAGGTCATCGACGAGATCCTGGCCGGCCGCCTGGTGGACCGGGCGGCGGCCGGCCGCACCCTCGGACTGGAGCTGGGCCAGTGCCACGTGGCGGTCATCATCTGGCCGGGCGGACAGCACCATGCGGGCGAGGCTGCTCAGCTCCCGGTGCGCCGCCTGGCCGCCCGGCTCACCCGGGACTCGGGCGCGACCCACTCCCTGGTGGTGTACGCCGGAGCGGCAGAGGCCTGGTGCTGGCTCAGCTGGCCCGGCGCGCCGTCGCCCGGCCTTGCTTCCTTCGTGCGGGAGGAACGGGAGGAGACGGCCCTTGACAGCGGTCCGGCCGGATCCGGCCTGTGCGTCGCCCTCGGATCGGCCGCCGCGGGCGTGGCCGGGTTCCGGGACAGCCATCTCGCCGCCCGGGAGGCGCAGCGGATCGGCCGGGCGCTGGGCGAGCCCGGTGTGCACGTCTACGCCGACGTCGAGGTGCTCGCCCTGCTCACCGCCAGCCCGGAACGGGCCGCGCGCTACATGCGCCAGACGCTGGGCGCGCTGGCCGGGACGGATGCGAAGATAGCGGAGCTCCGTGAGACGCTGCGGCTGTACCTGTCGTACGGGCGCAGCCGGGCGCAGGCCGCGGAGAAGCTCTTCGTCGCCCCCAACACCGTGGCCTACCGGGTCAAGCGCGCCGAGGAACTGCTTGGCCGCCCTCTTCCCGAGGACCACCTGCCGCTCCGGCTCGCCCTGGAGATCGCGCGGGTCACCGTTCCCTGACCGGTCCGGCGTCTTGCGCTGTGGCGGCAAGAACCCCGGCGATTCTGGCGTCGGGCGCACATGAATGCCACGGGCTCTTGCCCAAGAATGGCCAGCAACCCGGGCACACGGAGGTGCCCCCTGATCATGGAGTAACCGGCATGTCCCTGCCATCGCAGCACCCGGCCGCCGCCGAGGTCAGCCCCGTGTGGTCCGGCAAGATCTTCAACGGCGACTGGATTGACGGCCGGGGCGGCGCCATGGACGTCGTCGCCCCGGCCACGGGGCAGGTGATCGGCACCGTTGGTGCCGCGACTACCGCCGACCTGGATGCGGCGGTCGCGTCGGCGCGAGAGGCTCAGCGCGAGTGGGCGTCGCTGCCCTACGACCAGCGGGCCAAGGTCTTCCGCACCGCGGCCGCGCTGCTCGAGGCCCGCCCGGAGCGGCTGGCGGGCTGGCTGGTTCCCGAGGCCGGGTCGGGTGGGGGCAAGGCGGCCTTCGAGGTGTTCCTGGTGATCTCCGAGCTGCAGCAGTGCGCGGCGCTCACCGCCGAGCCCTACGGTGAGCTGCTGCGCAGCTTCAAGCCGCGGCTGTCGATGGTCCGCCGGGTGCCGTTCGGCGTGGTCGGGGTGATCTCGCCGTTCAACTTCCCGGCCATCCTGTCGATGCGGTCGGTCGCGCCCGCGCTGGCCGTCGGCAACGCGGTCGTGCTCAAGCCAGACCCGCGCACCTCGGTCTCCGGCGGCCTCGCCCTCGCCGAGCTGTTCGCCGAGGCGGGACTGCCCGGAGGCCTGCTGCACGTGCTGGCCGGCGGCGCCGATGTCGGTGCGGCCCTGGTCAGCCACCCGGACGTGCCGTGCATCTCGTTCACTGGTTCCACTGCGGTCGGCCGGTCAATCGCCACGGCGGCCGGGCCGCTGCTGAAGAAGGTTCATCTTGAGCTGGGCGGCAACAACGCGCTGCTGGTGCTGCCGGACGCGGACATCGACGCGGCCGCGTCGGCCGGCGCGTGGGCCTCGTTCCTGCACCAGGGCCAGATCTGCATGACCGCGGGCCGCCACCTGGTGCCACGTCACCTGGTCAGCGAGTACGTGGCCAAGCTGGCCGACAAGGCGAAGAACGTTCCCGTCGGCGACCCGGCTGACCCGGCGAACGTGCTCGGCCCGATCATCGACGCCAGCCAGCGGGACAGGGTGCATGACATCGTCACCCGCTCGGTGGAGCAGGGCGCCAGGCTGGCCGCCGGCGGCAGCTACGATGAGCTGTTCTACGAGCCGACGGTGCTGGCTGAGGTGCCACTTGACGCCCCCGCGTTCACCGAGGAGATCTTCGGCCCGGTCGCCCCGGTGGCCGGCTACGACACCGTGGACGAGGCGGTCGACATCATCAACGCCTCTGAATACGGACTTTCCGTCGCGATCCTCACCGGCGACGCGTTCGGCGCGATGGAACTGGCCGGCCGGATCAAGTCCGGCGCGGTGCACATCAACGACCAGACGGTCGATGATGAGGCGGTGGCCCCGTTCGGGGGAACCAAGGCATCAGGCACCGGCGGCCGGTTCGGCGGCAAGGCTAGCCTCGACACCTTTAGCGACGTGCAGTGGATCACCGCGCAGGGACAGATCGAGCGGTACCCGTTCTGACCCCGTCCCCGGAAAAGGAGCGCGTGCCGCCCGGGTCGGGCGGCCGGCCCGCGTTCCGTTCGGCTTCCATGCAGCTGGGCTGACAATCGGCCCTGCTCGCCAGCTGTTGCAGGAGAGGCGGGGCAGGCCCGCGACCGCTCGCCCCGGTCCCGCACCCCCTGGTCCCGTCCTGCCCTCCTGGCTCGGCCTGTGCATCGCCACTCAGGACGCAGGCCCCGCTTACGCACAAGTGAACGCAAGGACGGACAAGTGGATGCAATGCCTTGTAATTGCATCCACCTTTCGATACATAAGAACACGAGTGAGCCCTGGCCAGCCATGCAGCCTGCTCGTCGTCCACGCCATGCCGTGGGCCTGAAAAGCCAGGGCGCGGCCGTATCGGACATCTCCCAAGAGATTGGACGCCGGTCGAAGGAGAAGGGGGCGTGTTGGTGACTGACAATCCGCGGGCGGACACGGGACGGCGAAGAAGTCTGAGGCACAGCAGCCGGACCTCGAGCATCCGGACCCGGGCCCTCGCGATCGCGCTGATCCCGAGCATCGCCCTGCTCGTCACGGGCGTCACCATCACGGGGTACCTGATCTCCGAAGGCGTGTCTGCGCGTGACACCGCCAGCTTCTACACGCACAACACCGGGTCGCTGGTCCAGACCGCATCCGCCATCGAGCAGGAGCGGACAGTCAGCCTGGAGGCTCTCGGAGGCGACCGTCAGGCGCAGGCGGCCTTGCCGGGCCAGTGGAAGACGACCGACGCCGCGTTCGGCAGGCTAAACAGCTTGTCCAAAAATGTCAGCAGCATAACGGCGGCCAACTCCAACGCACTCCAGGGGCTCATCGCCAAGATGTCCGTGGTGCGCAAAAGCGTGCAAAACGGGACAGCGAGCGCTAGCAGCGTCGATGCCTTCTATACCCAGTTCACCAGCGGCTCCTCGTCGGCCCTCACCGCGGGCTCCCTGGCCGGCATCAGCCCTGCGTCCGCTGTGGACGAGGTCACCTCTGAGGACCTGTACGCGGTGCCCGACCTGCACTCACGCGTAGTGGGCCTGGGAGCCGGCTGGGCGGAGCGCGGGATCGTGTCCCAGCCTGACCGGGCGCAACTGGCGCAGCTAACGGGTGCCTACCGGAATCAGCTGCAAGAGCTGGTGCCGCGGCTGCCCGGGGCCGACCAGGCCGCCTACGCCAAGCTCGCGGCCGGGAACGCATGGCGGACAGCCACATCCGGCGAAGACAATCTGGCCCAGAGCGGCAAGCTCGTCATGCCCGTCAGTACCTGGCTTGCCGCAGAGGGTGCAGTGTCCACGGGCCTGCTCGGACTGACGGCAGATGAGAGCCAATACGCGGAGGCAGCCGCAAGCGCCTCGGCGAACCAGACGCTGACCCGGTCGCTTCTGCTGGGCTCGCTGGTCCTGGTCGTGACCGCCGCCGCGTTCGCCGCCGCCCTCCTGCTGGCGAACGGACTGGTGCGCAGGCTGCGCAGGCTGCGCTCGGAGACCCTCAAGCTGGCCGACTTCACGCTGCCGTCGATGGTGCGGCGTATCGGGGACGGCGAGCAGGTCGACGTGGGGGCCGAGGTGGCGATGTCCGGCTACGGTCACGATGAGATCGGGCAGGTCGCCGACGCGTTCAACGCCGCGCAGCAGACGGCGGTCGCGGCAGCCGCCGCGGAGGCCCGGATGCGGGCCGGCATCAGCAAGGTGTTCCTGGACATCGCGCACCGCAGCCAGCTGGTGGTGCACCGGCAGCTGGAACTGCTGGACGCGGCGGAGGCCAAGCAGGGCGACCCGGAGCACCTGGAGATGCTGTTCCAGCTGGACCACCTGGCCACGCGCGCGCGCCGCAATGCGGAGAACCTGCTGATCCTGGGAGGGGGGCAGCCGGGCAGGAAGTGGCGCCGGCCGGCGGGGCTGGAGGACATCGTGCGCAGTGCGATATCGGAGACCGAGCACTTCGCACGGGTGAGCACGGTCCGGCTGTCCGGCGTGCAGGTGCAGGGCAGTGTCGTGGGCGACCTGATCCACCTGCTGGCGGAGCTGGTGGACAACGCCACGGCCTTCTCACCGCCTGGGGCGGCGGTGACCGTGCACGGCAATGTGGTCGGCAAGGGCGTGGTAGTGCAGATCGAGGACCAGGGCGTGGGCATCGAGTTCGCGGAACGGGAACGGCTCAACGAGACGCTGCGCAATCCGCCCGGCTTCCAGGCCATGGCCCTGTCCGGACAGCGGCACCTGGGCCTGTTCGTCGTCGGCCAGCTGGCCCAGCGGCACGGGATCACCGTCAGCCTCCAGGAATCGGCCTACGGTGGCATCAAGGCCATCGTGCTCGTTCCGTCCAGCGCTGTCGTGCCCGACGGCGCGGCCGACGGTGGCCCGCGGTCGGCCGGGCGCCCCGGACGGCACGAGCTGCTCCGGCAGGCCCCGGACGAGAGCGCTTCCGGCCCGCCGGTGCCGCAGCCGCGCGGCACCGACCTGCCGGACCTGCGCGTGGCCGCCGCTGCCGAGCCGCCTGCGGCAGCCAGGCCCGAGCCGCGCCCGGGCCATGGCCGTGCGCCGCTGCCCCGGCGCGAGCGGCTGGCGAACCTCGTGCCGAGGCTGCTGCCGGACACGCAGGATGCAGGCAGTGCCGCACCGCGGCGGACGCGGAGTCCCGAGCATGCCCGCGGCTCCATGTCGGCATTCCAGCGCGGCACCCGGCTGGGACGCGGCACCCAAGGGCCGGTCAGCTAACGAACACGAATGGCGGGCAATGAACAACGATCTGATTGCCGTAGGAAGCCGGGGCGGCCTGAACTGGCTGCTTGACGAGCTGGTGAGGCGGCTGGCCGGTGCCGAGAAGGCCGTCGCCCTGTCCGACGACGGGCTGCTGCTCGGCCGGTCGACGTCGGTGGACCGGGAGAGCGCCGAGCACCTGGCCGCGATGGCCTCGGCCTTCCAGAGCTTGTCACGCGGCGTGGGCACGACCTTCGGCAAGGGCCCGGTTCAGCAGGTGGTCGTGGAGCTGGATCACGGCTATCTCGTGGTGACCGAAGGCGGGGATGGCACCTGCCTGGCCCTGCTCTCCTCGGCGGACGCCGACCTCGGCATGGTGGCCTACGAGATGAACGTCATCGTGCAGCAGGTAGGCAGCACTCTCTCGATCGGCCCGCGCCCGCTGCCCACGGACTCGCCGGCCCCCCGAGCGCCATGACCGGCGGCTTTTCCATCGACGACGAACCCGGTCCGCTTGTCCGCCCGTTCGCGGTGACCCGCGGGCGGGCCGGGAAGCACGTGCACGGCCTCGACCTCCTCACCCTGGTCATGGCCGCCCGCCCCGAGGTAGACAGCGCGGGACTGGACCGGGAATACCGGGAGATCCTGCGGCTGTGCGAGCACCGGGCGCTGTCGGTCGCCGAGATCGCCGCCCATATGAACCTGCTGCTGGCAGCGGTCAAGGTGCTCGTCAGCGACCTGATCGACGCCGGCTACCTCATCCATCAGCGGTCACGGCCTGCCACGGCCAAGCCCGACATCAAACTGCTACAGGCGGTACTCGACGGTGTACGCAAGCTCTGACCTGCCCCGGTCCCCGGACCTCGAGGGCGCGCAGGCAGTCAAGATCCTTATCGCGGGCGGGTTCGGCGTGGGTAAGACGACCCTGGTCTCCTCGGTCAGCGAGATCAGGCCGCTGCGGACCGAGGAGCGGCTGTCCGAACTCGGCGCGGGGATCGACGACCTCACGGGTGTGGGGACGAAGACCACGACCACGGTGGCCCTGGACTTCGGCCGAATCACCATCAACTCCGACGTGGTCCTGTACCTCTTCGGCACCCCGGGCCAGGAGCGCTTCTGGTTCATGTGGAAAGAGCTCTCGGTCGGCGCGCTCGGCGCGATCGTGCTCGCCGACACCCGCAGGCTGAGCGACTGCTTCGGGGCAGTCGATTTCCTCGAGACCAGGAACATCCCCTTCATCGTTGCGGTGAACTGCTTCGACGGCGCGGACATCTACGACGAAGATGAGGTGCGCCAGGCACTCGACATCGGCGCGCACGTCCCGGTCCGGCATTGCGACGCCCGTGACCGCCGCTCTAGCAAGCAGGTGCTGGTGCTGCTGCTGGAATACCTGGTAGCCACCGAAATGGCAGCCGGGGAGCAGCCGGCCTCGTCCTGGCCCGCATCGCGGCCGCGCTGACCAGTCTCGGGTCCCGGCACACAGGCGACGGACGATCAGTCGTCTGCTGCCAGCTGGCGGCGTGGACTCAGATCGGCGGCCGCGATGCCCAAGAGACCGTGAAGGATGGTGTCCAGCACCGGCGGCACATCCCCCGGCCGTATCATGTCCAGCACGCCGCATGCCGTGCGTGACAGGTGCATGGCCAGGCTGCGGGCGCTGGCCTCGGCGTCGCGGGCTGCGACAGCGCTAAAGATCGCCATGTGTTCCTGCGCCGCCTGTGCGCCCAGTGCGGGCTCGTTGACCATGTAGTAGCGCCGGTAGCGCTCGCCGTGATCCAACAGCTCAGACAGTGTCGCGCGGAACCGCTCACCGGCATGCGCGGTCAGCCCGTTGTGGAACGCCTGGTGGGCGATCTCCCACCGGTCAAAATCATCGTGACCGGCGAAGTGCTCCATTCGGGCGAGGTGCCCTCGCACGTCAGCGATGTCTTCCGGGCTCATCCGCGGCACACTCGCCCGTACGGCCGCGTCTTCGAGCACAAGTCGCATGGCGTAGATCTGCTCTAGGTCACCAAACGAGAAGGGCGCGACAACAAACCGGCGATTCGGCTTGCCGGTCAGCAGGCCTTCGCGCTGGAGCATCCGGACAGCCTCGCGCAGCGGGGTCCGTGAGACACCGCACTGCGCCGCCAGCTGCACGACCGAGAAAGACTCGCCCGCACGCAATTCGCCAGACAAGATCAGGCGCCGGATTTTCTCGTGCACCAGTTCGACGCCATCACCCTCGCGCCGTTGGGCGGCGCGGTGCCCAGCAGCCGGATACTCGGTCATACCTGCCCTCGTCAGGATCGATTCACGGATCTGTAGAGACCATCGGTGAGTCGACATTAACCCCCCGCGCATCCTGCGCTGGACAGACCCGGGCTCGGGCAGCACGGCCGTGTGGGTGCCGATAACTCTGTCACGCCCGTTGAACTGGCCTGCTTCATTTGGTGAGAGACGGGCAAGCCGGCCGAGGCTGGCGGCGATCCCGCTTGAGACGTGACGACCCGGCCCCGGTGATCAGCGCGGTCTTGCCAGCGAAGTTAGTTGCCGCCGCGGTCTCCTCAACGGTTGACGGTGCGAGGGGTGGGCCACTACGACAGCCACTTCCCCGCCATTACAGGAGGCCGTGGTCGCGGGCGTAGATCGCCGCCTGGGTGCGATCGCGCAGGCCGAGCCGGGCCAGGATCCGGGAGATGTGGTTCTTCACGGTTCCCTCGCTGAGGTACAGCCGGGCGGCGATCTCCCGGTTGGTGGCACCACGCGCGATGAGCCGCAGGACTTCGACCTCGCGCGCGGTCAGCGGCTGCCCGGCCGGGCCGGGCTCGGCGTCCGTTTGCGCCGGGTGGCGGGCCAGGGCGGATGCCAGGCGGCCGACCGCCTGGGCGCCGAACTGGGCGACCCCGGCGTGCGCCATGCGCACGGCGCTGGCCAGTTCCGTGGCAGGCAGGTCCTTCAGCAGGTAGCCGGCGGCTCCCGCCCGCAGCGCGCGCACCACGTAGTCCTCATCGTCGAACGTGGTCAGCATGATCACCTGGCAAGCGGGCAGCTTCCGCCGGACCTGGGCTGCCCCCAGGACGCCGTCGGTGCCCGGCATCCGCACGTCCATGAGGATGACGTCCGGAACCAGCGCCAGTGCCTGCTCGACGGCCTGCGCACCGTCGCTCGCCGTGCCCACGACCGTGATGCCCGCCTGGATGCTCAGCAATGAAGCGATCCCGTCGCGGATGAGCTGCTGGTCATCGACTACGAGGACGCGAACGGGCGCGCCGCCTGGCACCGCCGCGTCCATCAGCGCCCGGCCACGGTAGCGGCTGCGCGCCGGGGGACGGCCACGGTGACTGTGGTCCCCTCGCCAGGGACGCTCACGATGTCCGCCCAACCGCCCGCCAGCGCCGCGCGCTCCCGGATGCCGAGCAGGCCGAAGCCCGCCGGGCAGGCCGGCCCGAAGCCGCGCCCGTCATCGGCGACGACGAGTCGCGCCTCGCGCGTGCCGAGCGCGAGCGATACTGACACGGACCGCGCGCCGCTGTGCCGGCGCGCGTTCGTGAGCGCTTCCTGCGCGCCCCGGTACAACACCGTGCTCGCGGCTGGGCTGAGCGCGGCATCATCGCCGGTCACCGACAGGGTCATCTGCGGCTGGCCCGGCCCGGCTTCCCGGATGAGGTCGGCGAGCATCTCCGGCAGCGCCGCTGGCGCTGTGTCCCCGCGCAGGGTGCGAACCGACAGGCGCACGTCGCCGAGCGCTTGGCGGACCGAGGAGCGGGCGTCGGCGAGCGCCTGGTCGGCCGTGCTGGGGTCCCGGTCGCGGAATGCCACCGCCTTCTCCAGCTGGACCGCGATCGCGGTCAGGTGGTGACCCAGGCTGTCGTGGATGTCCCGGGCCAGCCGGGTCCGCTCGGCCTCGGCTGACAGGTCGGCCACCGCAGCGGCGTTGGCCTGCTCGGCCACCGCCACGCTGGCCATGGCGATGGCCAGCACGAGGCCGACGGCGAACATCAAGACGTCGGACAGGTAGACCGCCTGCGTGTACCAGTGCGGGACCCGCAGCATGAACCCGGCGATAAGCAAGGTAAGGCACACGGCGGCGAGGACCAGGCTCACCGCCCGGCCGAAGGCGAAGTAGGCGGCGAAGGGGACAAGCACGAAGAGCACCCGGGACTCACCCGACGGGTCAAGTGCCGCCGCCCCGACGAACAAGCTGAGCCGGGCGGCCAGCAGCGCGGCCGTTGCCGCCCGCGAGCCGCCCCGCGGCGGCCACCGCCACTGCACGGCCTCCAGGGCAAACAGCAGCCCCATGACTGCGCCGAAGCCGGCCACCCGGCCCGCCGGGACGTGGGCGCCGCCGAGGCCAAGCGCGCCGTAGTACAGCCCGGCGGCCAGGACGACGCCGTAGATCATCGGGGAAACCCAGCGCGGCGCGATCCACCCGGCATTCACCTCTTCAGGCTAGATCGCCGACGGCCCGCCGAGGCAACGCCGGGCCGCGAATTAGCCAGAAGGCACGTGCCGAACGGCGGCCGGGCTGGCCTCAGATACGACCACCCGGCACTTCCTGGCGTGGCCCGGGGCTCCTACCGTCGGGCTTACCGACCAATGAAAGAGGTGCCTACCTTGTCCCCACAGCTGTCCCGGTTCAGCGCTGCCTCTGGCGTCCTGTCCGGCCTGCTCCTCGCCGTCGCCGGCGCGGTCAGCGTCTTCACCGGCAAGACCGCGGGCGCGGCGTTCGTCATCGCGCTGTCCCCGGCGCTGGCGCTGCCGTTGCTGGTCGCCGTTTACCAGCGGCACGCCGCCTCCGCGGGCGGTTTTGGCGTGGCCGCCTTCGGTACCAGCCTGATCGGGCTGGGGCTGTTCGGCGGCGCGGTGTTCGTCAAGGACACCACGCTCTTCTACCTCAGCACGGCGGTCCAAGATCACCTCAAGCACGAGCCGACGATCGTCGCACTCCTCGGCGCTGCCGTGGTCTTCGTGGCGGGAACGGTGATGTTCGGGATTTTCCTGCTGCGTACCCGGGCCTGCCCGCGCCTGCTGGCCTGGGCCTACATCGTGTTCCCTTCGCTGCTCGCGCTGCTGTCGCCGCTGCACGACTCGCCGCTGCAGAACGCCAACCACGCCCTGGCCGGGGCCACGATCGCCTGGCTCGCGCTCACACTCTGGCGAGCGGCACCGGACGGTGCCGTCCCGGAGCGGCGCGCCGGGGCCCTAGGCTCCGCAGTGCGGTAACCGGTAACCCGCCGTGCCCAGGACGGGGATACGCCAGTGATTTGCAGGATCGCGGGCTTGTAATGATACGGGTGCCCCGTGCTACTGGCCGGGACACGGAGCATGAGCACGTTAGGCTTCGCCCGTGGAGCAGACGTGGCCGATTATCGGACGGGACACCGAACTCGCGATGATCGCGGACGGGTTGCGCCGCGATGTCGGCTCGGTCGTCGTCGGTGCGGTCGGCCTCGGCAAGAGCATGCTGGTCGCAGAGGTGCACCGCCGCCTGCTGGCCCAGGGGCAGCGCAGCGAGCTGGTGCTGTGCAGCGGAGGGGTTGGCTTCCAGCTGCATCGTGTGGCGGTCGCCCCCGAGGAACCGCGGACGCTCATTGTCGATGACGCTCATCTGCTTGACGCCGACTCCGCCGACCTGCTCTGGGGCCTGGCCCGCCAGCGCAGGACGCGCGTCGTGGCCACCGTCCGAGCCGGTGAGCGGGTCCCTGACCGGGTGACCCGGCTGTGGACCGGCGGGGCATGTGAACGCCTCGACCTGATGCCGCTGGCCGTGGCGGATGTCCGCGCCCTGCTTGAGGTCGTTCTGGCCGGCGATGTCGACGACCGGTTGCCCCGGCGGCTCATCGACCGGGCCGGGGGCAATCCGCTGCTGCTCCGCGAGCTGGTGCGGTCCGGGGTGGCCTCCGGGGCCATCATGCGCAGCCAGCAGGTCTGGCGGCTGGCGGGCGACCTGCCGGTCGGGGCGGGAGCGGCGGACCTGATCCGCGGCAGCCTGGCCGAGCTCAAGCCGGAAGAGCTGGCGGCCGCCCAGCTGATATCCGTCGGTGAGCCGCTCCCACTCGAGATCGCCGAGGTGATGATCGGCCTGCCGGTGCTCGAGGCGCTGGAGGACAATCGCGTGGCGGCGCTCATCGCGACGGGTCGCGGGCCAGTTCTCACGCTCGGTCATCCCCTCTACGGTGATGTCCTGCGGGCCGATCTAGCGCCGCTGCGACTGCGGCGACTGCGCCGCGAACTCATCGCAGCCTTCGCCCGCGCCCAGTCGCCGAGCCCGCCTGACCTGTTGCGTTCTGTCCTGTGGAGGCTGGAGAGCGGCGACGCCCTCGACGTGGCGGAACTGCTCGCGGCCGCCCGGCTGGCCCGCTCGATGAGCCATTCCACCGCGGAACGCCTGGCCCGGGCCGCGATGGCCGCAGGTGGCTCCATTGACGGGGCGCTCCTGCTGGCCGAAATCCTCGTTATCCAGGGGCGGGTAGCCGAAGCCGACGAGCTCTTCGCCGACCTCGACCGCGAGGCCTTGTCGCCGCAGGAGCGGCACGCGGTGACCTACGGCAAGGCGCTGGGACGGACCCGGCTCGGCGAGCTGAGCAGTGTCATCGCGATGATCACGGGTACCGAGATTGGCGCGACGGCCAGCTCCCGGCAACTGCAGGCGGTCTACGGCCAGGCGCTGATGCTGGACGGCCGCATCGACGAGGCATCTGAAGTCGTCCACGCGCTGTTCGCCGACCGCGCCGCCGACCCGGTCACCCGCACCATCGCGGCCTGCGCTCTCGTCGTCGGCAGAGCATTCACCGGCCGCACCAGCGAGTCTTACCGGATCATGCGGGAGGCGCTTCCGGCGGCCGGGGCCGCCCGCGCCGCCGTGCCGTTCGGACTGGGCACCATCACCGTCGCGGCCGTCATCGGCCTCGCTGGCGCCGGCCGCCTGGACGAGGCCGAGGCCGTTGCGCAGCAGGCTTATGACCGGGGCCTGGCCGAGGACGACGAGTGGCTACGTCCGCGAGGGGCGTCCGCGCTGGGCATTACCGCCCTGGTCCGGGGCCAGGCCAGAACCGCTACCCGCTACTTCCGTATCACCGTCGCCTCGCTCAACCGCCTCGACGGGCAGTACCTGCGCTACAACCTCTCCTACCTGGCCCGCGGAGCCGCCCTGGCCGGGTACGTCGAGGAGGCCAGGCAAGCGCTGCGACCCGCCGCCGACGCACCGCACTTCCCGCTGTTCTACGCCGACTGGCAGATGGCCGAAGCCGCGCTGATGGCCGCCGAGCGCGACTTCGAAGCCGCCGCCGACCGAGCGCTGCGCGCGGCCAGGCACGCGGCGTCGCTGGGACAGTGGGCAACGATGGCGATCGCCGCTCACGATGCCACCCGCTACACCGGATCGCCGGAGGCGGCGGCGCTTCTGGCGGCGGTGACCGAGCGCGCCGACGGGCCCCTCTATCCCTGCCTGGCCGATTACGCGCACGCCCGCGTGGCCGACGACCCCGCCCGGCTGACCTCGGTGAGCGCGCGCTTCGAGGAGCTGGGGGCGGTCCTGTACGCCGCCGAAGCCGCGTACGCCGCCGCCAGGGCTTACCGCAGAGCCGGGGACGGACGGCATGCGGCGGCGGCCACCGTCCGGGCGACGAGCCTGCACGCGCAGTGCGAGAACGCCGCCATCCCGTGGGCCAGCGGCTTCCAAGGCGGTGAGCTGCTGACCCGCCGCGAACAGCAGATCGCCCTCATGGCCGCGGCCGGCCACTCCGACGCGGCCATCGCCGCCGCGCTGAAGATCTCGGTCCGCACCGCCCAAACCCATCTCGCCCGCGTCTACCGCAAGCTCGACGTTTCCGGTCGCCACGAACTGCCCGACGCGCTGAGCCAGGGCGAAGAGCTCCCGTCGGCTACCCGCTAGCCCGCGATGATCGACCTGGCCAGGGCTACCTTGCCGGCCGTGGTGGTGGGTACGCTAGTAAAGATGCTGCAGATCGTTCCCCCGCTGAGGAACGACAGTCCGGAGCCGCTTCCGGACCCGGTGTACGTGGCGGCGGCGTCGGCGAGGCCCGCAAGGGCCTTGACGCCTGGCTGCGTCTTCTTCAACTGGTCTTGGAATGAGCCGGGGGTAGTGCCCGGGGGAGCGGCAAAGAATTCAATGGCCACGTAGGGAGCCGCCTTGTTTCCCTGGTAGAGGTACTCGCAGAAACCCGGGGAGGCGAGGTGGACGACCAGCTGCGAGAGACCGAGCTTCGACATGACCTCATCGGCCGGCGGGCAGGACTTCGGCACGCCGGCGAGTTTCCCCTGCGCTGGCGTGGCAGCGGATGCCGTGCCCGGCGTCGAGGCAGCGGACGTGGTGCCTGACGTCCCGGCGGACTCGGTAGCTGACGTAGCGGCCGAACTCGCTCCCGCCGTGCTTCCACCGCTCGCCGCGGAACTTGATGAATGACATCCCGTGAGGGCAAAGGACAGGACCGACGCGGTCAGGACCGAGGTCGAGATCAGGACGGTGCGGAATGCGGGCATGACTGAACCTCGTGGACAGCGGGCGACGCGCCCGGTGCGCGCGCGGTTGGCCATGATTGTGCCGGGACAGCGGCGGGCAGCACGTCAGTAGCCGGACTACGTACCAGCCGGGCGGCGGGTACGCAGGGCTCCCCTCATCCGGTCAGTGGCCGGGCACGCGGAGGATGAGCGCGTCACCCGGAACAGGGTGTGCGCGTGGCCGCGCCCGCCTCCCGCGTTGGCGGCGATCCACGCTCCGCCGAGGGCCGCGGCCCACCACGACTGGGCAGAAGTACAGTCATCCGAACGGTGGAGTGGTTCCCGGATCAGCCGTAAGACGACACCGAGGTTCGGTCTCGCGCCCGATGGCGGCCAGCCGGATCGTCACTAGCGTCTTGCCCATGGAAGAGACGCACGAAAGTACGGTGCTTGAGACAGACGAGCTGACCAAGCGGTTCGGTGACCGGACGGTGGTCGCGGGGCTGGACCTGCGAGTCCCCGCGCGGTGCGCGTTCGGGCTGCTCGGCCCGAACGGCGCAGGCAAGACGACGCTGATCCGGATGCTGCTCGGGCTGACACGGCCGACGTCGGGGACGGTCCGGCTGCTAGGTCTCACGATGCCGGCCGGGCGCGCGAGGGCGCTGGCGGGTGTCGGGGCCATCGTGGAAGAGCCGCGGTTCCACCTGCACCTGACCGGCCGGGAGAACCTCATGGTCGCGGCGGCTGTCCGGGGCGCGCCGGCCGCCGGCCGGGTGGCGCCGCTGCTCGAGCGGGTGGGGCTCGCCGACCGGGCAGACGACCGCGCGGGCGACTACTCCCTGGGGATGCGTCAGCGGCTCGGCATCGCCCGCTGCCTGCTCAGTGACCCGAGGCTGCTCATCCTCGATGAGCCGATGAACGGTCTTGACCCGGCAGGCATCCTCGAGATGCGCCATCTGATCAGGTCACTCGTCGATGAGGGCCGCACCGTCATGGTCAGTTCGCACCTGCTTGACGAGGTGGAAAAGACCTGCGACCTGGTGGCCATCCTCGACCGCGGACGGCTGATCGCGCAGGGCCCGGTGGCTCAGATCGCCCGCGACGGCGGTCGTCAGGTTCTCATCGGCTGCGATGATCCGGGCCGGGCGGTCGCGGTGCTCCGGCGGCACGTGGTGTCCGCCCGGGCAGTGCCCGGCGACGAGCACCTCCTTCAGGTGACCCCGGCCCCCGGAGTCACCGTGGCCGAGGTGAACAGGTCCATGGTCGAGGCGGGGATCGCCGTGGAACGGCTGGAACCGGTGCGGGCCACCCTCGAAGAGCGTTTCCTTGAGATCACGTCACGTCTGGAGGCTGCGAAATGAGCACGGGCATCGCGATGATCAGGGCGGACCTGCTCAAGCTCCGCAGGCGCCGCGCGCTGATGGCCTGGTCGGCCCTTCTGTTCGCCGGGGCGCAACTACTATTCTTCGGATTCGGGGCCGTCCGGCATGCCAGCGACCCCGCGCACTTCGGGCCGGCCGGCGGGACGCACGGGCTCGTGAACGCCCTCATGCTCGTGAGCTACCTGGGAGGGGTCGCGGCAGTGATGATCGGCACCGCGGCGGGAGGCGGTGACGCGGCCGCCGGGGTGCTGCGGGACCTGGTCTCCTCCGGCAGGTCGAGGCTCGCGCTGTTCGCCGTCCGGCTGCCCGCGGCTCTCCTTGTGGTGCTGGCCTTCACGATTCCCTCGCTCGTCGTGGCGACGGGCGGCGCGGTCGTGCTCGCAGGACAGCAACCGGTTCCCGCGACGGGCGCCCTGGCCGCGAGCGCGCTCGCGGCCGCCGTCTCGATCGCCGTCACGACGCTGCTCGCGGTCGGGCTCTCCTCGCTCCTGTCCTCGCGGAGCATCGCGATCGGGCTGCTGCTTTGCTGGAATCTGGCACTGTCCCGGGTGCTCGAGCACGCGACGAGCCTCGGGCAGCTGCGCGGGCTGCTGCCCAACGCGGCCGCCGAGCGGCTCGTCCCGGTCGCGGTCGGCGGCGCCTATACCGTCGCCATGCCGGTGGCTGCAGCCGTTGCCGTCCTGGTCGGCTGGGTGGCCGTGGCCTGCGTGGCGGGCGCGTGGCGCACCGCCAGCAGGGATGCCTGACCCGGTGGCAGACACGAGGTGGCGGCGTGCCGGGGACCTCGCGGTCTTGGGCACGCTCGCCGCGCTTGCCGTCGCGGGAGCACTCGTCGGCGTGCACGACGGCGGCGACCAGGCACGCGCCTGGGGTGCGTGCGCCGCCGAGTTCGCCAGCCTGGCGGCGCTCGCGTTCCGCAGGGGCCGCCCGCTGCCTGTCCTTGCCGTCACGGCGGCATGCGCTCTGGCCGCGGCGGTCATCGCGGACAGGAGCACCGTTGGGCCGCTGCTGCCCGCGATCGCCCTCTACACGGTGGGGACCGTCGCCACCTGGCGGGTGACCGCCGCCGCGGCGGCCGCGGTCGTCACCGCCTACGGCGCGGTCGCGGCGGCGGAGCGCAATCCCGCCGAGTTCCTCGCGGCAGTCCTGACCTGCGCGCTGGCCGCGGCGATCGGCCTGTACATCGGCGAGCACCGCAGGCTGCTCGAGCGTGCCGCGGGCGAGCAGCGGCTCGCGGCCGCGCAAGCGGTCCTCGCGGAACGGGTCTGGATCGCCAGGGAACTGCACGACGCGCTCGGGCACCACGTGAGCCTGCTCGTCGTCCAGGCGGGCGCCGTGCAAGCCAGCCTGCCGCAGGAGCATCCTGCCCGGCCCGTGCTCACCGCGATGATCGCCGGCGGGCGCGAGGCCATGACGGAGATGCGGCGCCTGGTTGACGTCCTGCGGCCCGCGGGAGATGAGCAGGTCACGGTAACTGCGGATCAGGAAGGCTTCGGCCCCGTGCCAGGCGTGGCCGACCTGCCGGCCCTTGGCGAACGGCTGCGGGCGAGCGGGCTTCCTGTCGATGTGCACATCGACGTGGACGCGCCGCTCGGGCGTACGGCATCGAGCACCGCGTACCGGATCGTTCAGGAGGCACTGACCAACGTGATCAAGCATGCCGGGCACGTCGCCACGCGGGTCGACGTCACCCGCACCGGCACGGTCCTCGACCTGCGGGTCACCAACGCGGCACCGGCACCGCCGTCGGCCGGCCTCGGATCCGGCGGCCTCGGATCCGGCGGCCTCGGATCCGGCGGGCATGGCCTTGACGGCATCCGCCGCCGCGCCGCGCTGTTCGGCGGTGACGTCTTCGCCGGGCCGGTGCCCGGCGGCGGCTACGCTCTGCGTGCCACTTTGCGACTCGGGGAGATTCCATGAGCATCCGGATCCTCATCGCCGACGACCAGCCGCTGATGCGGCAGGGGTTCGCGATGATCCTTTCCGCCCAGCCGGACATGGAGGTTGTCGGCGAGGCCGGCACCGGCACCGCGGCCGTGGAGCAGGCACGCAAGCTCAGCCCTGACGTGATCATGATGGACATCCAGATGCCGGGAATGGACGGTATCGCCGCCACCCGGCAGCTGCGCGACAGCAGGGTGCTCATCCTCACCACGTTCGGCAGCCAGGAGCATGTAGCGCACGCGCTGCGCGCCGGAGCCAGCGGCTTCCTCCTGAAGGACTCCACGCCGGAGCAGCTGGTGCATGCCGTGCGCGTCATCGCCGCGGGGGACGCGCTGCTCGATCCGGCGATCACCCGCGAGCTCATCAAGCGGGCGCTGCCGTCCCTCACCGAGCCCGCCGTCCCGCCCCGCTTCGACAGCCTGAGCGATCGCGAGACTCAGGTACTGCGCTTGCTTGCCCAGGGCATGAGCAACGCTGAGATCGCCCGCACGCTGGTGGTTTCCGAGGCCACGGTGAAGACCCACGTGTCCCGGCTGCTGACCAAGCTAGGCCTGCGGGACCGGGTCCAGGCGGTGGTAGCCGCCTATCAACACGGCCTGGTCTGAGCAAGGTACAGTCCCCTGGGACCGGCATGGCCGCCAAGCTTGACCGCGTCCTCGCTGACTTCCATCGCCGCCAGCTCACCCTCCACCGGCATGGAGCTGGCGGTCGCCCTTCCTCCGGCTTGGCGGATCAGGCGGTGACGAGTGGGGTATCGGCCGGCCTGGTTTCGGTGGCCGCACTGGACGTACGCGAGGGAATGGCGGAGGCGGTCACGGCAGCTAGCGCGGCGAAGATGACGCATGACCACAGGGCCGGGCGGAAGCCGGCGGTCACGGTGGCCGGGCTGCCGAGGTGGCCGTGGGCCGAGAAGACGGCGCTGCTGGTCGCGATGGCGAAGACGGTGCCTAGCCGCTGTGCCATCTGGTTGAGGCCTGATGCCTTGCCCATGTCAGGTTGCGTGACGGCGCTGAGCACAGCGGTGGGCACGGTGGGAAGGGCCATCGAGATGCCGATGCCGGCGACCAGCAGCGCGAGCGTGAGCTCGATCCAGCTTGTGGCCAGCGAACCGCGGACGGCGACCCAGGTGAAGCCGAGTGCCTGCAGTGTCAGGCCGGTGACCATCACCGGCCGCCGTCCGATGCGGTCGGAGACGGCGCCGGCGACCGGGGAGATGAGCATTGGGGTAGCGAAGAACGGCAGCAGGCGCACGCCCGTCGAGACCGGCGAGTAGCCGCGAGCGAACTGGAACTCCTGGATGATCAGGAACGCGGCGGCGAAAGTGGCACCGGACATGAAGAACGTGGTGGCGTTGCCGACGGAGAAGGCCCGGTTGCGGAAGAGCCGCAGCGGGACCAGCGGCTGGGCGGCCCGGTTCTCCCAGGCGAGGAAGGCCAGCAGCAGCGAGGACCCGGCCAGCAGCGTGGCGAGGATCTCCGGGCTGGACCAGCCGGCGTCGTTCGCGCGCACGAGCGCCCACACGATCGCGACGACGCCGGCCGTGACGAGCGTGACGCCGGGCAGGTCGAGACGCTCCGGTGCCCCATGGCTTTCCGGGAGCAACCGTGCCGCGAGAGCGACCGCGACCAGGCCGATCGGGACGTTGAGCCAGAAGATCCAGTGCCAGTCGAGTCCCTCGGTGACCGCGCCGCCGACCAACGGCCCGGCCGCGACGGCCAGGCCGGCCAGGCCACCGTAGATGCCGACGATGAGCCCGCGCCGGCGCGGGGGAAATGCCGCGGTCAAGATGGTCAGGCTCAGCGGCATGACGGCTGCGGCGCCGAGGCCCTGCACGGTGCGGGCGGCAATCAGCGCGGCGGTTTCCGGGGCGAGGGCGCACCCGGCCGAGGCGAGGGTGAACAGTGCCAGGCCGGCGTTGAATAGGCGGCGCCGCCCGAACCGGTCGCCGAGCGCGGCGGCGGTGATGATGCCGGCGGCGAAGGCGATGCCGTAGGCGTTGACCGTCCACTGCAGGGACGTCAGGCTGGCGTGCAGGTCGTCTTGCATCCGTGGCAGCGCGGTCAGGACCACGCTGGAGTCGAGGACCACCATGAAGTACGCGGTCGAGGTGAGGCCGAGGACCCAGCCGAGGCGGCTGCGGCCCGAGGTCGCCGGGCGTGTATTCGTCATCTTCTTTCCTTCCAGATGGCACCGCCTCGCCGGGCGGGTCTGGCTGGATGACGAACAAGGCGGACGCGGACGGACAGCACTGTCAGATCTTTCTTCCGGGCTGCCCGGACACGGGTCAGTGGGCCTCCTGCTGGGTGAGCATGCGGTGGGCGAGGTCGAGCCGGGCCTGGGCGTGGCTCGCGCGCAGGCGCCCGCTGGCCTGGAGGGTGGCCAGGCCGTGCAGTGCCGACCAGGCGACTTCCGCCCGGGTGCCGTCGGCATCGGGGAAGGCGTCGCGGATGCCAAGGAAGGCGCGGCGGAGCGGTTCGGGGGTGTCGTCGGCCGCGAAGGCCAGCCCCGAGGGCAGTGAGAACATTGCCTCGTAGGTCCGCGGGTGCGTGGCGGCGAAGTCGAAGTAGGCGCGCATCCGCGCCACGGGCGTGGCGTCCGCCGCCTCGAGCGCCGCGGCCATGTCACTGAAGCCGCTGAGCGCCACCGCGTCGATGAGCGCCTGGCGGCTGGGGAAGGCCGAGTAGAGCACCGGCTGGGTGACGCCGAGCTCCCCGGCGAGGCGGCGCATCGTGACGGCGGGCCAGCCGCCGGACTCGGCGAGGCCGCGGGCGGCGCGGATGACCTGATCACGTCTCAGGTCAAGATCTGGAGCCGGTCTAGGTGACATGACCGAAGAATAGCATGGTTATCTAACCTTGCTAGTTAAAGTCCGATAGCCTACCTTGGTTATATAACGTTGCTAGATAATAATCTGAGAGGACTTCTCACCATGCATCTCGCCGCCCTCATAGTCGCGGTCATCGCCTGCGTCGCCATCATCGTGCTCGGCGCCCGCTTCCTCGTGCAGCCCCGGAAGGCGACGCTTGACTTCGGCGTCGCCGCGGACAACGTCCGTGCCCTGACCGCGATCAAGGGCGTCCGCGACATCACCTCCGGGGTGGTGCCGCTCGTGGTCTGGGCCGTCGCCGGCCGCACGGCGCTCGGCTGGGTGATGGTCGCCGCGGCCCTCACGGCGGCGGGGGACGCCGTGATCGTGCTCACCAACGGCGGGAAGCGCGCGACCGCGTTCGGCATCCACGGGCTCACGGCCACCCTGCTCGTCGCGGCCGGCCTCATCCTGGCACTGGGGTGAACGACCGACGGCGACTGGACGTGTCGGTCATGCGGAAGCCCCCTATCCGAAGGTGAATGCGTAGACCTGGGCGCCCGGATCGAGGAACGTGATCTCGAAGGTCCGGTCGATGACTGGGCCGGACTGGCGGATGACCTGGTGCAGCCGTTGCTCGGCAATCGTTCCGTTGCCCGCGTCGTCGATATCGGCCCCGTGCGCCGCCACCGGCGGCTGCCCGTCGATGCGCACACGGAACCGCACCGGGGCATCCGGTGCGGCCGGGCCCATGACCAGGTGAAGGTCGCGGGCGTGGAAGCGGCACATGATCCGGCCATCGGCCTCGTTCAGCGTGACGGCCTGGTCCTGCATCGTCCAGTCGCCGGACAACGCCCAGTGATTGAGCCTCAGCACGTCTGGCGCCTGGTAAGGGTGGCGCTTGCCCGGTACCGCGCCGCCGGGAGACGCGAAGTTCGTGGTGCGCTCGTAGCCGGCGTAGTTTTCCGGTGACCGCAAGCTGGCCCAGTCGGCCGGGGCCTCCGCGCCGCGGGCATCGACCGAGACAAGCTCATGGTCCTGGTCGGTCGTTCCCGCCTCGGCCAGCAGCTGCTGGATCACCATCTCCGACTGCTGGTACTCGCCTTCACCGAAGTGGTGGTGCCGGATGCGCCCCTGCGGGTCGGCGAAGTACAGGGCGGGCCAGTAGTGGTTGGCGAAGGCGCCCCATACCGTGTAGCCGCTGTCGACGGCGACCGGGTAGTCGATCCGCCTGTCGTGTACGGCACGGCGGACGTTGGCGAGGTCGTGCTCGAAGCCGAACTCGGGGGTGTGCACCCCGATCACAATCAGGCCGTGATCGGCGTACCTCTTGGCCCAGGCGCGGAGGTAAGGGAGCTGGCGGAGCCAGTTGATGCAGGTGTAGGTCCAGAAGCTGACAAGCGTGACCCTTCCCTGCAGGCCGGCCGTTGTCAGCGGGGGTGAGTTGAGCCACCCGGTCGCGCCGTCGAAAGACGGCAGCCTGCCCTCAACGGGCAGCCGGGCCGGCGACGTGTGCAGGCCGGCGGGCGTTCGCCAGGGTGCTGTCATGGCAGATCTTAGAGTAGTGATGCGGCTGCGCTGGGACAATATGGCGTTTCCCGGCGAGCCCGGGGGCCTGGGAATGCGGCCCGTGCGGAAACCCGCATGATTACATCCGCGCGGGCGGCTGCCAACGGAGCCAGGTCTCGTCGCCGCCGTTGGCGAGCACCAGGGCGCGGGCCGAGGCCGCCGCCGGCGGCTTGCGTGCGGTTCGCTCGGTGACCAGGGCGCGGGCGAGGGCGGCCTGCCCGGACCGGGCCGCGGCGGCGATCAGCGTCAGGTCGATCGCGTCGCGCTGCGCGTGGCTGCCGCCGACCGCGTGCGCCTCCGGCCTGATGTCGATGAGCAGGTCAACCGTTGTCGCGGGCTCGCCCGCGGCGAACGCGGCGAAGCCCTCGAGGAGCCGCAGGCCTGCCCGCTCCGCCGCCTGACGGTTGGTGGGGGCGGTCAGCCGCCTGTTGCCGGCGATCACCCGCCCGTTGCGGGCGTGGTCGCCCGCCAGCCCGAAGGTCATCACCGCGTGCCAGTCGTTGAAGATGTAGGCGGGCACGTCCACCAGGTCGGAGATGTCCGCCGCGAGGACGGCCGCGGGAGCGGCCACGTCGGTGCCGTAGAGCGACAGCCGCCACAGCAGCGCGGCCGCGTCGACGATGTCGAGCCACTCGGTGGACCTGGCTGCGCGGACCCGCTCGTGGTACAGCGCGAGGGCGTCGCTGACCCGGCCGAGTTCGAGCAGGTACAGCCCGAGGTGCCACCAGTTGTGCACCGCGAAGTAGCTGCCCGACCAGTCCGGCGACGAGGAGGACAGGAAGGACACGCCGGGCTCGTGGCGGCCTTCCATCTCGAAGACGTGCGCCAGCGCGTGCACCCCCCACACGTCCCTGGGGTTGCGGGCCAGGGAGTTCCTGGCGGCGGTCTCCGCGGCCCGGTAGTCGCCGTTCTCCTCCAGGCCGAACGCCCAGATGCCCTGCACGTACCCCCATGCCGGGTCGTCTTCCGGCCAGGCCGGGAGCACCCGCGCCGCGACGTCCCGCAGCTCGAGCCGGTTGCCGAGGAAGAAGTAGAGGTCCTGGGCGACCTTCAGCGCGAGCAGGTCGCGCGGGTTGGCCACCAGGGCGCGCTCCAGGGCGCGGGCGGCCGCCTGCCAGTCGCCGTCGGCCCAGGCGCGGGCGGCGGCCAGGTGGTGCCGCTCGCGCGGCGGCAGCGGCCCGGCCGCCGCCTCGACGGGCTTGATGAGCGTGCCCGCCTCGGCGGCGCCCTCCGCCGTCGTCCCGTAGAGCGAGAGGTAGGCGCGGTAGATGCGGGCGAGGGCCAGCTCGCCGTCGGCCGCGATCGCGGCCTCGGCGCCGCCAACCGGGTCGCCGGACAGCGCCACGAGGTCCTCGATCGCCTGGTCAAGCAGCGCGACGGCGGACCCGTCGGCCGCCCGCACCGGGGCGTCCCAGCGGTCTGTGTAGGTAGCGGTCATGGCCTCAATCCTCACTCGCCCTCGTCCTTGCGGGCGCCGCAGGCCCGCGAACACGGTAAAGTCTACCGACAATATGGGAAATAATCGGAGGCTTAGCGAGGGTAACGCGGGTGCCGCACCGGCTGCTCCGCGCCACCTGAGCTGCACGCCCGCATGAGTCGCCACCGGGCGTGCCTGCTCCGGCGAGGAATGCGGACACGGCACCGTGTCGTTGGGCGTTGCGTGAGCGACTCGACACGACCGGCACTGCGCATCGGTGCCGTCTTCCCCCAAACCGAACTCGGCCACGACACCGGGGCTGTCCGCGCCTGGGGGCAGGAGGTCGAACGCGCCGGGTACCGGCACGTGCTGGTCTACGACCACGTGCTCGGGGCCGACCCGGCCGTTCACGCACCCTGGGACGGTCCCTACGACGTCCGGACCACGTTCCGCGAGCCCTTCGTCCTCTTCGGCTACCTGGCCGCGCTGACGTCGCTGGAACTGGTCACTGGCGTGATCATCCTGCCGCAGCGCCAGACCGCCCTGGTCGCCAAGCAGGCCGCCGAGGTCGACCTGCTCACCGGAGGACGATTTCGCCTCGGCGTGGGGATCGGCTGGAACCAGGTGGAGTACCAGGCGCTCGGCAAGGACTTCGGCAACCGGGGGCGCCGCAGTGAGGAGCAGATCGCGTTGCTGCGCCGGCTGTTCACCGAGCAGAGCGTGACGTTCGAGGGTGCCGATGAGCAGGTCGTCGGTGCCGGGATCAGCCCGCTGCCCGTGCAGCGGCCCATCCCGGTCTGGATCGGCGGGTCGTCGCCGCGTGCCTACGAGCGCATCGGGCGCCTGGCCGACGGCTGGTTCCCCCAGGTCGCTCCCGGTCCCGCCCTGGACGAGGCCCGGAGCATCGTGGAGCAGGCGGCCCGCGATGCCGGCCGCGACCCGGCCGGCATCGGGCTGGAAGGCCGGGTCAACTACACCGGCGACCTCGACGCCGCCCTGGCGTTGATTGAGAACTGGCGCGCCGCCGGCGCCACCCATGTCTCGGTCAACACGATGGGGGCCGGGCTGTCGGGCGTGGACGACCACTTGGCGGTCCTGCGCGACCTGGCCAGCTCGCTGACACAACGGCTGTAGCATGCGCCTTCCGCTGCCTTGCTGGTGCCCGTCAGCCGGGGCGAACGGATCGGTGATCGTGGTGAGCACGTGCAGCCCGGTGAACGTGATCGTCAGCAGGGGGAGCGGCGATGATGATGCCGCGTGCTGCTTACCTGCCCGCGAGCGGTGCGAGCTGCCCCATTGCTCCGGTGCGGTACCGGGGCGAAAGGCGCCACGCCACTGAGGCTAGTGCCGGGGAAGGCACCGCCAAGCGCGCTTGCCCTGGCCGCACCTGAACAACACGCTCCGCTCCCTGGAGGACGTCACGGCGCTGGTGAACGTCCTCCAGGGAGCGGGCTGGCCTATACCTCGATGCCCGGGTAGAGCGGGTGCGCGGCCAGCAGGTCCGCGCAGCGCTGGCGGCTGGTGGCCGCCACCTGCGCGTCCAGCGTGTACTTGGCCTTGGCGGTCGCGACCTGCGGGGCGGTCGCGCGCAGCACCGTGGCGATTATGTCGGCGACCTCGTCCATCTCGGCGCCGTCCAGAGCGAGCGTGGTCAGCGCCGGGGTGCCGAGCCGGATCCCGGAGGTGTACCAGGCGCCGTTCGGGTCGCGCGGGACGCTGTTGCGGTTGGTGACCACGCCCGATTCCAGCAGCGCGGACTCGGCCTGCCGGCCGGTCAGGCCGAAGCTGGCGCCCACGTCGGCGAGCACTAGGTGGTTGCTGGTGCCGCCGGACACCAGCGTGACGCCGCGGGTGAGCAGGCCCTCGGCCAGCGCGCGGGCGTTGGCGGCGACCTGCGCCGCGTACGTGGCGAAGGCCGGCTGGCGGGCCTCGGCGAACGCGACCGCCTTGGCGGCCATCATGTGCCCCAGCGGGCCGCCGAGCACCATCGGGCAGCCCTTGTCGACGTACGGGGCGTACTCCCTGGTGGACAGCACGAACCCGCCGCGCGGTCCGCGCAGGGACTTGTGCGTGGTGGAGGTGACCACGTCGGCGAACGGGACCGGGTTCTCCTCGCCGCTCAGCACGCCGCCGGCCACCAGGCCCGCGAAGTGCGCCATGTCGACCATCAGCGTGGCGCCCACCGAGTCGGCGATCTCGCGCAGGATCCGGAAGTTGAGGGTGCGCGGATAGGCCGAGTAGCCGGCCACCAGGATCAGCGGCTTGAACTCGCGGGCCTGGGCGGCGACCGCGTCGTAGTCGATCAGCCCGGTCTGCGGGTCGGTGCCGTAGCTGGCCTGGTGGAATAGCTTGCCGGAGATATTGTGCCGGAATCCGTGGGTCAGGTGGCCGCCGGCGTCCAGGGACATGCCGAGCATCCGCTGCTCGTTGAAGGCCCTGCGCAGTTTCTCCCAGTCGGCCGCGGTCATGTCGTTGACCGTCTTGACGCCAGCCTGCGCGAGGGCGGGCTCCTCGACCCGCTTGGCGAGGATCGCCCAGAACGCGACGAGGTTCGCGTCGATGCCGGAGTGCGGCTGGACGTAGGCGTGCTCGGCGCTGAACAGCGCCTTCGCGTGAGAGGCGGCGATCGCCTCGACCTTGTCCACGTACTCGCAGCCGGCGTAGAAACGGTTCCCGACGGTGCCCTCGGCGTACTTGTCAGACAGCCAGTTGCCCATTGCCAGCAGCACGGCGGGGGATGCGTAGTTCTCCGAGGCGATCAGCTTCAGCTGCCGCCGCTGGTTGCCGAGTTCGCCGGAGATGGCAGCCGCGATGTCCGGCTCGACGGAGGCGATGACTTCCAGCCCCGCGCTGAACGCGGTGGCGGCGGACTTATTGAGGTCACGATCAATCATGGGCATGCTCCTGCTGGACGTCACATCGTTTCGCTTGCAAGGAGATCGCCCAGGCGCACGGCTTGACGACGCAGCCGCTCCCCGGTGGTGCTCCACCTACCCGCGCCAGTCACGGCCCGCCCTCATCCTACGACGTGCCCGCGCCGGGCGTGGCTTGCGGCGCGGAACAGCAGCCGGTCCCCGACCGGTCATTACCCGGCTGAACGCCTACCGGCACGGTGCCTCCCGCAATTGTTTGCGCTAACACGCGACCTTATGTACAGATGCTCGCACGGTGACCCTCGTGGCGGACTTCTTTCATGTGGATACCGGATTCCTCGAGTACCGACTGCCGTTTTGCGGCCGCCTGATGTCGGCGCTTGGCTCAGTCGATGTCGAGTGCGGCGGCGATGACCGCGTTAAGCGGCAGCGTGCGCGCTGATGCGGCCGCGGCGGCGAAGCGGTCCGTGCCGAGCTTGTCACGGACCGCCGTGATGTCGGCTAGCCTGGCCCCCTGCTGGGTGTTGAGGACCGGGGAATCGATGATTGCCCGCAGCCGCTCGGCCGCGGTGGCCAGCCAGGCGGCCCGCTCCAGCTGGCCGACGTGCCCGGCCACCCCGGCCAGCCCGACCAGCGAGTAGGACATGATGAACGGGTCGGCCACGGCGTAGGCGTGGCGCAGGGCCACCCCGTACTGTCCCGCCGCTGCGGTCATGTCCCCCTCCGCCCGGGCCAGCATTGCCAGCAGGCAGCAGGCGTAGGCGGCGGCGTGCGGGGCGCCGATCCGGTCGGCTATCTCCCGTGTCTGCAGTAGCAGCGGCCGGGCGCGGTGCAGGTCGTCCTCGCTCAGCGCGAGCGCGCCGAGGTAGATGCTGGCGAACAGGCTTCCGCAGGCGTCATCGAGCTTCGCCCAGCGGTCGCGCGCGTCCTCCAGGGCTGCCCGCTGCCGGGCGCGGCCGGGGGCGTGCGCCCATAGTCCGGCGGCGCCGATCCCCATGAGCGCGAACGCGGAACTCCAGTCCGCGCCGCACTGGTTGGCGAGGGCGAGGGCGCGCTCGAACTGGTGCTGCGCACGGGCGCTGTCGCCCTGATGCATGCTCATCCAGCCGGCGACCGCGAGCGCACGGGCCAGGACCGTGTCAGGTACCCCGGCGCCGCAGGCGGCGAGCAAGTCTTCCATCCATTCCCGGCCGGTGCGCAGGTCACCGTGGTACGGCCAGAACCACCAGAGTGCGGAGATGAGCCGCAGGCCGGCCTCCCACTCGCCGTGCTCGCGGGTCCAGCGGACCGCCGCCGCCATGTTGTCGCGTTCGGCGTCTAGCCGGGTCAGCCAGTCCAGCTGGCCAGGTCCCTGGAGGGCTGACTCGGCGGCTTCGGCGAGGGCCAGGAAATGGCTGGCGTGGCGCGCGCGGGCCTGCTCGGCTTCGCCGAGGAGCAGCAACTGCTCGTGCGCGTACTCGTGAATGGTTTCCAGCATTCCGAAACGTCGTTCGCCTGCCGTGCTACCCGCCTGCAGCAGGCTGTACTCAGCCAGCGTTTCGAGCGCGTCAGCTGACCCGGCACCGCAGACGGCCTCGATTGCCTCGAAGGAGCCGCCGCCGTGGAATACGGCCAGGCGGGCGAAGAGCTGGCGGGCCGGCTCGGGGAGCAGGGAATGGGTCCAGTCCATGGTGGCGCGCAGGGTGCGCTGCCGGCTCGGCAGGTCGCGGGCTCCGTCGCCGAGCGCGTCAAAGCTCGTGGCCAGCCGCCGCGCCAGGGCAGCCGGAGCCAGCACGCTTGTCCGGGCGGCGGCCAGCTCAATCGCGAGGGGGAGCCCGTCGAGCCTCCTGCATATCGTGGCTACCTCCTGTGCGCCCCGCTCGCCGCGGATCTCGAAATTGGGCCATACGGACCTGGCCCTGGCCGTGAACAGTTCCATCGCCGGGTAGACGGCCAGCTCGCCCGGCCTGGCGTCCCGCGGCGGAACCTCCAGCGGAGGCACGACGAACCGCTGCTCAGCCCGGAGCCGGAGCGCGGCCCGGCTCGTCACGACCACCGACAGCCCCGGGCAGCGGGCGACAAGCTCGGCCACGAGCGGGCTGGCGGGCAGCAGGTGCTCGAAGTTGTCAAGCACCAGGAGCAAATCGCGGTCGGCCAGGTAGGCGCGCAGCTGGTCGGCCGGCGGCTGCGGCCCGGTGCCTGGCAAACCCAGGGCCCTGGCTACCGTGGGCGCGACCAGCTCGGCATCGGCGAGTGACGCGAGCGAGATGAACACCGCGCCGTCGGCGTGGTCGGACCCGGCCGATGCGGCGGCCGCGAGCGCGAGGCGGGTCTTCCCGACGCCGCCGGGCCCGGTGAGGGTGATCAGTCGGCAGTCCGGACGCCGGAGTAGCCCGATGATCGAGGCCAGCTCACGCTCGCGGCCGATGAGCGCCCCGGCCGGGGCCGGCGGACGGCTCGCCACCGGTACCCAGCCGCCCGGTTTCGCGCCCGCCGTGAGGCCGGCCGCATGCTCAAGCAGCGCGCGCTCGGCGTCTGGCAAGCCAAGCGCATCTATCAGCCGCCTGGCCGTGACCGGGCGGGGCGTGCGCCGTCGGCCGCGCTCAAGGGAGGCCACCGCGTCGGCGCTGATGCCGGCCCGCTCGGCCAGCGCATCCTGGGACAGGCCCGCCTCAAGACGCAGGCGGCGCAGGTATTCCCCGAAAACACCCGTCCCGTCTCCAGCCATCCCACACCTTCGCCGCAACGAATCCCGGCAAATGCTATCCCCGGGTGATTGTCACCCCAATGTCAGGGTCATTGTCAGTTCCGCGGTTCCGCGGCGGGTGGGAAGGTCGCACCGTGATTGAAAAAAGTCCGGTTTCTGCCCGAATAGGCCATGAGTCCGACCGACGGCTCGACATTCAGGGGGGCAGACCGAGTAAGCCCGAAAGCGGCAGTGGGCTGGTCAGAGCTACCTGTTAGTCGCGGAAGAACCGCTCGACGACTTCGGCGTTCTCGACTAGATGATTGATCCCCCTCACCGCCGCCATCAGGCACAACGACAAGACCGGCCAGGACGTCAAACGATCCCTCATCGCCTACGACCACTGACGCAACCACACCACCAGGAATCAATCATCTAGCGTCGGCACCGGGCCGACCCGCCGAACAGAAAGGCAGTCCCGTGGCTACAGCCGAGAATCGCCCGTCCGCCGCTCCTGGCAGCGTCACCACAGACGCTTTCATGACCGTCACGAACTTGCTCCAGGACGATCTGAGCGTCGTCACGTCCGACGCCGTCCGGATGAGCGACACCTTCCCCGACCAGGAAGTCCCCGCCGGGAAGACCAGCCCGTACGCCCACGTATCCGCGAGCATCCTGCCGGGCCAGTCGCATTTCAAGCTGAGCTACCAGACTTCTACCGGCGAGGACCTGACCGTCGACATCGGCAGCTGGCCGTATGTCACCGACGTGACCTACGGCTCCGATGGCGCGGCGGGTGCCGTGCTCGCCCCGATGCCGGGGTCCGGGGCCGACTATTCGTTCCTGTTCTTCGCCGGCGCCAGCGGGGCCAAGCGCAACGCGGACAGTTTCATCCAGGCCAATCTATCCGCGATCGTCGCCTGGGTCGCCCAGAACCCGATCGCGATCGACCTGGGTGGCGGCGCCACGCTGACCATCACCGGCCTGGACGTGACCAGCGACAACGTGTCCTGCCGGTTCGCCACGTTCACTCCGGTGTCGCCGCCCGGCACGCTCTGGAAGCTCACCACCATCATGGAGATCACCGGGTCGGTGTCCGCCACGATCAGCTGGAAGGGCATCAGCTCCGACGCCACCGTCTCGGTCAGCCAGCTCGCGGTGCTCGTCGAGGCCGGCCTTGATGTCCCCGACGAGGACCACGTCAAGTGCGCCCTGGTCGCGCTGGCCTGCTCGCTCGGCGGGTTCAGCATCAGCGGCGGCCTCATCGAGGTCATCAAGGTGCTGTTCCCGACCTTGTACCTGGCGCTGGTCGATTCCTACACGCTGGCCGGCGCGGTCAACACCACGTACAACCTGACAATCATGGAAGCGGTGAACGCCGCGCTCGCCGCCGCGCTCGAGTCATCGGCGCTGGCCGGGGCCGTCGCGGGGATCGGGCGGGCCGCCGCCCGCCAGGACGCCGCCCGCCAGGACGCCGGCCGCCGGGCAGCCACGCCGCGCCGGCCATCGCACGACGGGGCCCGGACCGGGGACTACAGCACCTGGATGTCCGAGCCGGCGATCCAGGCGAAGTCGCTCTCCGAGCTAACGCTTCCCGGCACGCACGACAGCGCCACGTTCGCCCTTGAGCCGGTGCTATCGCAGATCAAGTATGACGACATCAAATTCCTGTGGCGGCTCAGCCCGGACCCCGCTCCGGCGGACGGAAACTGGCCGTTCCCCGAGGACGGCACCATCCACGTCGGCAGCGACCTGATGAGCTACGTGCTCAACGCGGTCATGCGCGTGTCGACCGCCCAGATCAATGACCTGACCCAGCAGCTCAACGACGGCATCCGGTTCTTCGACCTGCGGATCTACCATGACACCGACGGGCACTACTACGCGCAGCACGCCGTCCGCGGTCTACGGTTCGAAGACCTGCTCGCCCAGGTGCGGTTGTTCATCGACGCTCATCCCACGTCGGGTGAGCTGATTTTCCTCCAGATCTCGCAGACCAACTTCCAGAAAGAGCAGGCGGCCGAAGTGTCCAAGATGATCCGCGACCACCTGGACCCGTATCTCTACATGCCGACCGGCGCCCAGGGAGTGAAGAACTTCAACTTCCAGATCCTGGGCGACCTGTACGTCGCGGGGATCACCGCCGGCGCGCCCAAGGTCATCGTCCTCGATACCGACGGCGACTACGTCTATGCCCACACCGTGGTGAGCACCTCCGGCTTCGCCACCTCGAACCGGAAGGCCGGCGGCACGGACAGCGTCATCGAGCTGGCCACTGATGAGGGCAACGCGCTCGACGCCAACACCAAGGCACTGTATGAGGTGTCGTGGACGCTGACGCCGCAGGTTGCTGACATAGCGGGGAACGTGCTGCAGGAGCTGAGCGGCCTCCAGCCCGAGTTCCTGATCGCCGAACTCGCCCTGACGGCCAACTCGGTGCTGGCCGGATTCTTCAGCGAGCACCAGGGCCATCGGTGCAACCTGGTGACGCTGGACTGGTACGACCTCTCCCAGGGTGCCGCGCCGGTCGAGGTGATCATCAACCTGAACTACCTGGACTAGGCGTGTTAGTAAGATTCGCCGGGATTACGCGCGTGCGCAGGCGGGGTCCTCGCCCAGGGGATCGCCGCTGGCGGCGTATGCGCGCGCGCGTGACCCGCCGCACAGGTCGGCGTATTCACAGCGGCCGCAGCGGCCGCCCCCCAGGGACTCACCCTCCGCGGAAGCCCTTGCGCCCCTGGCCCGCACGACTCGGGAATGAACACCAGCGCTGGCCGCACGGCCTCAGGTCAAGGGCCGGGCCGGCGCCGCTTATACGCCGTTTCGGAACCCTACAGGCTCCTGATGCTCAGCACGTACCTGACGAGGCTGACGAGAACCTTCTTCACCGAGTCGCGGTTCCGGGCGTCGAACATCACGATCGGCACTTCTGGCTTGAGCGTCAAGGCGATCCTGATGTCCTCCGGCTCGAACCGGGGAGCGCCGTCGAAGCAGTTGACCGCGATGATGAACGGCGTGCCGCTCCGCTCGAAGTAGTCGATTGAGGCGAAGCAGTCGGCGATCCGCCGCGTGTCGGCCATGACCACGGCGCCGATCGCGCCGAGGGACAGGTCGTCCCACATGAACCAGAAGCGCTCCTGGCCGGGCGTGCCGAAGAGGTAGAGCACGAGCTGGGAGGAGAAGCTGATCCGGCCGAAGTCCATGGCCACGGTCGTGGTGGTCTTCGCGCTGACGCCGTGCGTGTCGTCGACGCCCACGCTGCGGTCGCTCAGCGGCTCCTCGGTGCGCAACGGCCGTATCTCGCTGATCGTCCCGACCAGCGTGGTCTTACCGACGCCGAACCCGCCCGCGACCAGGATCTTGGCGGTCGACGGCGCGCCAGCCCCGTCCCCAGTACCGTCAAAGTGATTCAAGTCCATCAAGCACCATCCTCAATAGGCGCTGGTCGGGCACTCGCTGCCGCTGCGCGGAGACGATCCGCACCATCGCCTCGCCCACGAGGTCGCCGAGCAGTACGCGCACCACCCCGAGGGGAAGGTCAACCTCGGAGGTTAGGTCGACGATTGGCGTGGGACGACGGCAGACGCCGAGAATCCGCCGGTGCTCTGGCCCCGGCCGGAAGTGCTCGGACGGCCACTCCCCGGTGGCGACGACGACATCGATGAGGCCGAACGACGCGCCGCCGTTCGGCAGGGTCCGCCCTTTCACCATCGCGTAGGGACGGACCACTGGACCGGCTTCCTGGTCGAACCAGCGCTCCCCGTGACCGTCGTGCGGGATCATTCTGCCGCTGTCTCATGTTCAGGAAATCTAGGCTCGGCGGCCAGGTACTTGCCCATGCGGCGCACGAGCATGGCCATCTCGTAGGCGATGAGCCCCACGTTCGGCTCGGCGGAGGTGAGTACCGCCAGACAGGTGCCCTTTCCCGCCGCAATGACAAAGAGGAAGGCTTCTTCCATCTCAATGATGGTCTGCCTGACCTCACCGGCGTGAAAGTGCCGTCCCGCCCCGCGGGCCAGGCTCTGCACGCCCGCCGCCAGGGCCGACAGGTGCTCGCCGTCCTCACGGGTGAGCCCCCGCGATGCCGCCACCACCAGGCCGTCCCGGGACAAGATAAGCGCTTGCTGGACGTGTTCGACCTGATCGACCAGGTTGTCGAGCAGCCAGCTCAGCTGTCCGACCGTGTCAGTCTGTGCCATTACTCCAGCCTCGCTATCGCTCAGTTCCGTTGTCGGAGGTGCCCGCCGCATCGTCCAGCTCGTCGACGCGCCCGCGCTGCCAGCCTTGCTGCATCATCATCAGCATGTTGCGCGTCGCCTCCGGCGGTCGCGCGTCGATGTCAGGTGCCGCGCTTCCCGCCGCCTGCTGGGCGTTCTCCTGGTGGGCGCGCAACTGGGGCGCCAGGCTGGCCTGCGGGACCCGGATCGGCATCCCGAGATGATTGCCAGACGAAGCCAGGTCGGCTGCCGGCTGATCGCGCCGCCCCCCCGGCGCGGAGATGAGCGGATCCTCGCCCCGCCGGTCAGGCACGCGCCCGGCCGGGGGCCGGCTGAAGGCATCGAACCGGGCCGTATTCGGCGATGCGTCCCATGGCGGCCGCTCGGCGGGAGCCGGGGGCGCCCCCACCGGTCCTTGCGGCTCGGACTGCGCGTACTCCCACGGCGGCCGCGTCAGGGGCCGCGGCGCCGGCGGCTGCTCTTCCTCGTCCCGCCCGGCTATGTCGGTGTCGGAGCGCCAGCCCGTCGCGGTCGCGGGCAGCCGATGCCGGCCGGTCGCGCCGAATGACGGCAGCGGCCCGGTGGCGGACAGGTCGTATCCGCTCGCGCCGGGTGGGGGGACCACGCCGGGCGCCTGGCCGTCGGCGGGCCAGTCGCCCGGGCCAGCGGGCTGCCCGACCTCTTCCTCGCGCACGATCACGCCGAAGGGCAGCAAGAGGATGGCCGTCGTGCCTCCGTACACCGACTGGCGCAGTGACACCTTGATGGCGTGCCTGGCGGCCAGCCTGCTGACGACGAACAGGCCGAGCTGCTCGCTGTGCGCGAGGTCGAACTCGGGCGGGTTCGCCAGCCGCCCGTTGATGTCGGCGAGTTCTTCCTTGCTCAGCCCGAGGCCGCGGTCCTCGATCTCCGCGACCAGGCCGGTGCCCGCCCGGTCCGCCCTGACCTCGATCCTGGTGTTCGGCGGTGAGAAGACCGTGGCGTTCTCGACGAGCTCGGCGACGAGGTGGATGACGTCGTTGACCGCGTTCCCCGCGACCAGGTCGCGTGACTCGCTGAGCACGTCGACCCGGACGTAGTCCTCGACCTCGGCCACCGCCGCGCGCAGCACGTCGACGACCGGCACGGGCTCGCGCCAGCCGCGGCCGGGCGTGGACCCCGACAAGATGATCAGGCCCTCCGCGTGCCTGCGCATGCGCGTGGTGAGGTGGTCGATGCGGAACAGGTCGGCGAGCGACCCAGGGTCACTGGTCCGCCGCTCCATTGAGTCCAGCATGCCCAGCTGGCGGTGCAGCAGCGACTGGTTGCGCATGGAGATGTTCAGGAAGATCTGGTTGACCCCCTTGCGCAGCCGTGCCTGCTCGACGGCGGCCTCGACCGCCGCCTCCTGCACGATGCCGAAGGATCCCGCGATCTGCGAGATCTCAGCGATGCTGCTCGGGGCGGGAGCGGGGGACTCGGCGCGCACGTCGACGTCTTCACCGCGCCGGAGGCGGTCGACCACGCGCGGCAGCCGCTCTTCGGCCATCCCGCGGACGCTGGTATGCAGCTTGCCGAGGTCGCCGGTGATCCTGCGGCCGAACCAGATGAGCATGAACACCGACACGAGGACCGCGAGGAGGCCGACGCCGCCCGCCACGATGGCCTCAGTGAACAGCCCGTTGCTCGACGTGCTGCTAATCGCCGCCGACTGCGCGGCGTTGCTGGTCTCGTCCTTCACCAGGGCGCCGAGCAGAGCGCCCGAGGTCGAGTCCCACTCCCTGGCGGTCACCGGGAGCGGCCCGCTGCCCGTGTGCGCCATGACCTGGCTTTCCATGGCCTGGTACTGCTGGTAGGTCGGCGAGCCGACCGTGGCGGCAAATAGGGCGCGGAGGCTGGGCGGGAGCAGCGAAAGCGCCTGGCTGGTGAGGAACTGGCGCTTGGTCGCGGTGCTGATGAACAGCTGCTGCGACGCTGCGTCCATCTGGCCGCGGCCGATCGTCAGCGCGCCGTCGACCAGCGTGACCTCCCCGCTGAGCAGCTCGGTCGCCAGGCCCGCGTCGGTGGAGCCGATCCCGATCGACTGCAGCGAGGTGGCCCGTTGCAGTGACTCTGCGTAGTACAACTGGAACTGGGCATCGATGATGGCCCCATACGCCTGGAAAGCGGCGACCGGGGTCATCGTCCCGCCATCGACGGACTGCCGGATGCCGGTGAGGCCGCTCAGGTCGGCTACTAGGGCGTCCAGGTTCGTCCTGGAATCGGCGGACACCAGGCCGCCGCCGGCCCGCAGCGTGGCCTCGGCGACTGGTAGCACCTTGGTGTTGGACTCCCTGGTAGCGACCAGCGCGGACTTCGGGGCCTGCCGGCCGCTGAGCAGCCAGATGTAGGTCTCCTCCTGCTCGGCGGGAAGACCGTTTGTCAGCGCGCCGACCGCGGGGCCGGTAGCGGCCTGGCTGTTGACGTAGTACTGATGGTCGGCGATCGCCTGGGGGACCGTAATGCTCGTCGCGAAGACCCACAGGCCAACCAGCGAGAGCAACGGAACAGCGACCATGCTGATCAGGAACAGCCGGACCGGCCGGGAGCGGACAGGACGCCTAACAACCGCCATAGCGCCTCACACAAGACAAGCACGAAGGAGGCGTCTGTCTGCCCGCCGCAGAGGCATACGAAGCCAAGCGTCAGGTTGTCCGACGCCTCTGGCCTGGCGGTAGCCGAGACCCCCCCGGCGTGACCAACCATTGATACGTATTGCTTGTAAGATTTGTCACCGTAACACGGGCCCCAGTGAAAGCACTGAAATATTTCAAAAGATTCCAAATCATGCCGGACGGCCTGTAGCGTTCCAAAACGGTGCATAGTTGGCTGACCTGCAGGCTTTCCTGCGGCGCCGGCCTGTGACTGGCAGCATCGCGAGCTTGTGATGGTACGGATGCTCTACCTGATCCGGCTCGCCTCCACGGTGCGCCGGGTGCTGAGGCGGCTGCGGATCCCGCCCGCGCCGCAGCGCAACAGCACGACCTGGCGGCAGTTCCTGCGCTCGCAGGTCTCCACGACGCTGGCGTGCGACTTCTTCCATGTCGACTGCGCGGTTACGCTGCGCCACCTGTACGTGTTCTTCGCGATCGAGGCCGGGACCCGCCATGTTCATGTCCTGGGCGTGACCGCGCACCCCGACGGCGCGCGGGCCGTTCAGCAGGCGCGGAACCTGCTGATGGACCTGGGGGAGAGGGCTGGCCGGTTCCGGTTCCTGATCCGCGGCCGGGCCGGGCAGTTCACCGAGGCGTTCGACGAGGTCTTCGCCAGCGCAGGAATCGAGGTGCTGAAAATCCCGCCGCGCAGCCCTCGGCGGGCTGATCCACGAGTACGAACAAGCCGCATGAAGGTCATCCCCTGACCCAGAAAATTGCAGATCAGAGGCCACGGGCGCAGTTCTGGCACCCTACAGCCCGCGCGTGCCGTCCGCCATGGCTCATCACCGGCCGGCCTAATTATCTCGAAGAATTGCAATCCTTCCGCGGCAATTCTCCCGGGCTAATCCCGATGAATCTGGGTGCATGTGTTAATGATGGCGTACCGGTGGGCTGATCGGTGACTTTCGGCTCTGGCAGGCCACCGGACCGGCCGCAATGCTGTAGGTAGCGCCTGGTTCCTCGGGAGCGCGAGCGGGGGTGCGGTGCGCGGGGTGTCCTGTTCGTGGCGCTGAGGAGCGCGCAGGCCGGCAATTCACTGGAGGAGATGCCATGAAAGTCCTCGTGGCCTACGCCACCCGGCACGGCGCCACTGCCGGGATCGCCGAGCGGATCACTGCCGCCCTGACAGCGGCTGGCCTGTCAGCCGAGGCCCGGCCCGTCGAGGACGTCAAGGACATCGGGTCCTTCGACGCGGTCGTCCTGGGCGGTGCTGCATATATGTTCCACTGGCTCAAGCCGGCTGTGCTGTTCTCACGGCGTTATCGCAAGGAGCTCGCGGCGCGTCCCGTGTGGCTGTTCAGCAGTGGCCCGCTCGGCACCGATTTGGTGGGCAAGGACGGCAGGAACGTCCTTGAAGCCAGCCGGCCGAGGGAGTTCGACGAGCTCGCGAAGCTGCTGCACCCGCGAGGCGAGCAGGTCTTCTTCGGCGCCTACGACCCGGACGCCCCGTCTGTCGGTCTCGGCGAGCGGTTCGTACAGCACATGCCCGCCGCCCGGGCGGCCATGCCGGCCGGCGACTTCCGCGACTGGCCGGCCATCGACGCGTGGGCAGCGCAGATCGCCGCGGAGCTAGGGGCCGGCGAGTAGCGCGGGGAATGACATGACCCAGCTCGATTGGAACTGAAGGCGGTGGCTGCATTGAGCTGGTCGGCCACTGCCGCCAGGTTGGCGAAGGCGCCGGGTACCGCGGTGTTGTCGGCTGACTCTGGTCGGTCAGAAGCCTGTCACGGGCCAGGGCCGGTCTTCCGAGATTCGCAGCGCCAGCACCGCCCTCGCCGGCCCCGGTGCGCTGTATCGCCGGCGTCCAGGTTCCGGTGGGCGGCGGTCTGAGCGCGATCAGCGGACAACCCCCGTATCCGGGTGTGATCGCTGCCGCGCATCCCCTGTGAGAGCTACCGGAATCGTCCACTGGCAGGTGATTCGTGGTTCCGGTCGGGTTCCTAGCGTTGGTGGCAGGTCGCCGACGGGGCGGCCGGAGAGCTAGGAGGCTTTCGATGAGCACGACGGATGTTCGCCGCGACACAGACCACGATGACGGGCCGGGGCGATCTGGCCACGGTGACGGGTGCCTGAAACGGGTCGTGCATTCCCCGCTGGGTTGGGCGCTTACCGGGCTCGCGGGTGTAGGTCTGGTCGCGGGTGTGACCGCGACCGGGCCGGGCCCGGTGCCGGTGCTGGGCGCGGTCGTCGCGGTGGGGGTGTACTGGATGGTGATGCGCCGACTGGCGCGGCGGGCCACCCCGGAGATCGCCTGGCGCGGCGCCGGGCGCCAGGCGCTGCTGGGCAGTGCGATCGGGCTGGGGTTCGTCATGGCCGCCGCGTTGCTGATCGCGGCATTCGGCGGATACTCGTTCTCCTGGGCGCACAGTGCCGTGCTGCCGACCGTGGCCTCGGTGGTGGCGGTCCAGGCGGGGGCGGCGGTGACCGAGGAGCTGATGTTCCGCGGGGTGGCACTGCAGGCCATCGAGCAGCGCTGGGGCAGCCGGGTCGCGGTCGCGGTCACCGCGCTGTTCTTCGGCGCCGCGCACCTGGCAAACCCTGGGGCGACACTCTGGAGCGGGCTGGCGATCGCGGCCGAGGCGGGGGTGATGCTGGGGGCGGCGTTCTTGTGGCGGCGCAGCATCTGGCTGGTCGTCGGCGTGCACTTCGCCTGGAACACAGCCGAGCAACTGCTAGGCGTCCCGGTGTCCGGGCACACCCCCGACGCCCGGCTGTGGACTGCTCACGTCACCGGCTCGCACCTTCTGACCGGCGGCAGCTTCGGCCTGGAGGCCTCGGTTATCCCCGTGGTGATCGGCCTGCTGCTCGCGGTGCCGATGTTCGCCGCCGCCCGCCGACGTGGCAATGTGGTGCCCGCAGGCCGCGCCGAACGAAGGAACCGTTAGTGAACACGTCTGACACGCCCCGCCGGCCGCCGCCGCCGCGGGGCGTGCCCGGCTTGCGGGGACGGCGTGATGCGCTGGCCGAGGACGGTGTGCTGGCGGCGGTGCTGGCGGTGCTGGCCTTCGTCCCCGCGCTGTCGAAGCTCGGCGCGCAGCTCGGCGACCTGCCCGGCCGCCCGGCCGACGCGCTGAGCGTGGTGCTGGCCCTGGCGCAGACGCTGCCGCTGGCCGCGCGGCGGAGGTTCCCGGCGGCCGTGCTTGCGGTTATCGGCGCGGCGTTCGCCGTGGATCAGGCCCGGGGCTACCCGACGACGTTCGCCAGCCTCGGGCTGTATCTGGCCCTTTACTCCGCCGGGGCGCACCAGGAGCGCTTGCGCCGTACCGCCGCCGCGGCTGCGTCCGCCGGCTACGCCGTGCTGGCCCTGGTTCTGCACCACCTCGGCTCGCAGCTCGAGTTCGGCGACTATTTCGCCTTCTACCTGGCCACCGCTGCGGCCTGGCTGGCCGGTGGCGTGATGCGCAGACTGCGGGAGCAGCAGGCCGAGCGGCGGCGGCTGGCCGCCGAGGCCGCCACCGCCGCCGAACGGGCCCGGATCGCCCGCGAACTGCACGACGTGGTCACCCACCACGTAACGGCCATGGTCGTGCAGGCCGACGCGGCGCAGTTCCTACTGATCTCCGACCCGCAGCGGGTCACGGCCGGGCTGAATTCCGTATCCGATACCGGGCGGCGGGCACTGACCGAGCTGCGCTATCTGCTCGGTGTGCTGGAGGCGACCGGCGACAAGGCCGCCGCCGACCCGGCGCGCCCGGACCGGGCCCCGGCCCCGGGCGCGATCATGGACCTGGTCGAGCAGGCGAGGGCCGCAGGCCAACCGGTCGAACTCATCGAAGCCGGCGAACGCCGACCGCGACCGGCCGCGGTCGAGCTGGCCGCTTACCGCGTGGTGCAGGAGGCGCTGACCAACGCGATGAAGCATGCGGCCGGAGCACGCACGCACGTCCTGGTGAACCAGCACCCGCGGCACATCGAGGTCGAGGTGACGACCAGGGAATCCGCCAAGGAAAGACCGGCGGCCTCCGCGTCCAGCCCCCGCGCACCCGGACTGCCGGCCGGCGGCCGGGGGCTGGTCGGCCTGCGCGAGCGCGTCCGCGTGCTCGACGGCGAACTGGAGGCTGGCCCGCGCCCCGACGGCGGATTCACCGTCCGAGCCTCGATCCCGTCCGGACCCGATCAGGAGTGACCCCGTGACCGACCAGCCGATCCGCGTGCTCGTCTGCGACGACCAGGAACTGGTGCGCACCGGCTACGCCACGATCTTCTCCGCACAGCCCGACATGGAAGTCGTCGGCGAAGCCGCCAACGGCCGCGAGGCGGTCGAGGAGGCGACGCACCTGCGCCCCGACGTGGTGGTGATGGACATCCGGATGCCTCTGCTGGACGGCATCCAGGCCACCCACCGCCTGGCCGGCCCGGGCGCCGTCGACCCGCCGAAGATCCTGGTCGTCACCACGTTCAACGTCGACGCCTACGTCTACGAAGCCTTCCGCGCCGGCGCCAGCGGCTTCCTGCTCAAGGACGCACCCCCAGCCGAACTGGTCAACGGCGTCCGCACCGTCGCCCGGGGCGACGCCCTGCTGGCACCGACGGTGACCCGCACGCTCATCGGCCACTTCGCCGAACGGCTGCGCCCGGGCGACCCGCTCCGCACGGCGCGTGAAGACGTCGTGCGCACGCTGACGCCCCGCGAGTTGGAAGTGCTCAAACTCATCTCCGAAGGGCTGTCGAACGCCGAGATCGCCGCGGCCCTGTTCATCACGCCCGAGACCGTCAAGACCTACGTATCACGGATCCTGACCAAGCTCGACCTGCGCGACCGGGTCCAGGCAGTCGTCCTCGCGTACCGGATCGGACTCGCCGGCGGCACGCGCTGAAGCGGCTCGGTCGCACCCAACGTACTGGGGCCTGTGTCGTGCCAAAGCCCGGCGTGTGGCCTGATCTGGTGCTTTACGTTCGGCGCTCGTGCTTATTCGCCTCGTCTACCTGTTCATGGTCCGGGTGTTCGGCTGACTGGCGCATACCACAGAGCCGCCTAGTGGGCGCGAAACGGCCGGTCAGCGCCCAGGCGCGAGTTTTGGCACGGCACAGGGCGACCTGGCGGCGCAAGACCGCGACCTCGTGCCGGAGCACCTGGCCTTCCTCCGGAACCACGCTGGCGCCTTTCAACGCACGTGGCTGTCTGGACTTAGCGGCATGCGTGCTATTTGCGTCCGCGGGCGACGTGTTCGCGTACGGCGGGTATCGTTTCGGCGGCGAAGCGTTCGAGCACGTCCGGGTCGTCGCTGGCCAGGATGAAGATGCTGACGCCGTCCTGGAGGGTCATCTGGGCCAGTGCTTCCGGGGTCTGCTGGCCCGGGAAGATGTTGAGCAGGCGGGTGATCTCGCGGGGGTCGCGGCCCGCGGCCCGTGCGGCGTCGTCGATGATCGCGTTTCCCTTCGGCAGGCCGCCAGGCTCCATGACCGGCAGCGACGGCAGCCAGCCGTCGGCCTTGCGTCCCACCAGGTCCTGCATCCTCGGCTTGTGGGCGCCGAGCCAGATCGGGATCTCGTGTGCGGGCGCGGGTCCGCGCTCGGCGCCGTGGACCTGGTAGAACTCGCCGCTGGCATTGAGGGTGCCGGGCCCGTCGGCGTCCCAGATCCCGCGGATCACGTCGATTGCCTCGCCAAGCGCCGCCACGCCCTGCAGCGGGGTTAGCCGCCGGCCGCCTGCCGCCTGCACGGCGTCCCAGTAGAAGCCGGCCCCGATCCCGAGGCTCGTCCGTCCGCCGGAGAGCAGGTCGAGGCTGGCAGCCGCGCGGGCGAGCACGGCGGGGGGCTGGCGCAGCGGCAGGTTCAGCACGTTGGCGGACACGCCGATGCGCTCGGTCCGCGCTGCCACCCAGCTCAGCAGGGTCCAGGTATCGAGGAAACTCGACTGGTAAGGGTGATCCTGGAAGGTGACGAAGTCGAAACCGAGCCGCTCACTGTGCTGCGCCAGCTCGACCGGACGGTGCGCCGGGGAGTTGGCGGGAGAGATGAACGTTGCGAAACGCAGAGGATGACCATAGTCAGGCACGGGTGTCTCCTTCAGTCATTCGGGTGTGGCCAGCCACGATGAGATCGCGTCGCCGACTTGCTTGATGACGTCCTCGCCGGTGCCGGACGCGGGCAGTCCGTAGTGGTATCGCTTGCCTGCAGGCCGATTGCGCGCGGCCTGCCCGGCATCCCGGGCAGGCGGAACCCTGCCCGGGATGGTCGCCGGGTGCCAGTGCGCGGCGCTGGAACTGCAAGCGGGGCTTCAGTCCGGGACGTTGACGCCGAGGCTGATGTTGAACCCTGCGCCGTGGCGGGCCAGGCCCATCAGCAGCGGGCCCACGGCCTCCAGCCAGCGCGCCGTCGCCAGGTCTCCGGTGTCCAGCGGGCGCAGCCCGAGG
>Ga0265338_10001081_pt1 | contig 45219 bp, 31 predicted proteins | sample 42126metaG_FD_193579 | JGI IMG/M metagenome (GOLD analysis project Ga0265338, IMG submission 193579) | Rhizosphere microbial communities from Carex aquatilis grown in University of Washington, Seatle, WA, United States - 4-21-26 metaG | ecosystem: Host-associated > Plants > Roots > Rhizosphere... | reverse complement strand
CGCGGCTTTCTGTCGGCGGCGCGTGAAGTGGCGCTCTCGAAGCCGATCATCGTCATCAAGGCGGGACGCACCGAGGCCGCGGCGCGCGCCGCCGCCTCGCACACCGGCGCGCTCACCGGCTCGGACTAGGTGCTCGACGCAGCCTTTCGCCGCGTCGGCGTGCTGCGCGTGAACCAGATCGGCGACGTGTTCGACATGGCGGAGGTCCTGGGCAAGCAGCCGCGGCCGCGCGGACCGCGGCTGACGGTGGTCACCAACGCCGGCGGCCCGGGCGTGCTGGCGACCGACGCGCTCATCACCCACGGCGGCGAGCTGGCGACGTTGTCGGCCGATGCGCGCACCCGCCTCGACGCCCTGCTGCCCGCATCCTGGAGCCACGGAAACCCGATCGACGTCCTCGGCGACGCCGATCCATCGCGCTATGCCGGCGCGCTCGAGATCGTCGCCTCCGACGAGAACACCGACGGCCTGCTGGTCGTGCTCACGCCGCAGGACATGACCGACCCGACGCTGACCGCGCAGGCGCTGACCCGCTACGCGCACATCGAGGGCAAGCCGGTGCTGGCCAGCTGGATGGGCGGCGCGCAGGTCGCCGCCGGCATCGACATTCTCAACCGCGCCAACATCCCGACGTTTGCCTTTCCCGACGCCGCCGCGCGCGCGTTCTGCTACATGTGGAGCTCGTCGTACGGGTTGCGCGCGCTCTACGAGACGCCCGCCCCCGGCCAGGCCGGCGCCGCCGACACCATTCGCGCGGCCGGAATCATCGAGACCGTGCGCTCCTCCGGCCGCTCCTTGCTGGACGAGGTCGAATCCAAGCGCTTGCTGGCCGCGTACGGGATCCCCGTGACCGATACGCGCTCGGCGACCACCGCCGCCGATGCCCGCGCCGTGGCCGAGGAGCTCGGCTTTCCCGTGGCGGTCAAGCTCTACTCGCGGACCATCACGCACAAGACCGACGTCGGCGGCGTCAAGCTCTCTCTCGAAAGCGGCGATGCCGTCGCGCGGGCGTTCGAATCGATCCGCGCGTCGGTGACCGAGCGCGCTGGCGCGGAGCATTTCCAGGGCGTCACGGTGCAACCGATGGTGCGTCCGTCGGGCGGCTACGAGCTCATCCTGGGCGCGTCGATGGATCGACAGTTTGGTCCGGTGCTGCTCTTCGGCACCGGCGGACAGCTGGTCGAGGTCTTCCGCGATCGCGCGCTGGCGCTGCCCCCGCTCAACCGGACGCTGGCGCGCCGGATGATGGAGCAGACGCGGATCTTCCGCGCCCTGCAGGGCGTGCGTGGGCAGGCGCCCGTGCCGCTGGCGGCGCTCGAGGGGATCCTGGTGCGCTTCAGCGATCTCGTCGTCGAGAATCCCTGGATCAAGGAGATCGACATCAACCCATTGATCGCGTCGCCGGAGGGATTGCTGGCCGTCGACGCGCGCGTGGTGCTGCACGAGCCGACGACCCGGCGCGAGGACCTGCCGCGTCCCGCGATCCGTCCCTATCCCACCCAGTATGTGAAGACCCACCGCTTGCCGAACGGCTCCGAGGTCCTGATCCGACCTATCCGACCCGAGGACGAGGGTTTGCTCATCGCGTTTCACCGCGCGCTCAGCGAAACCAGCGTGCGCCAGCGCTACATGGCGCCGCTGCGGCTCGATCAGCGCACGACCCACGAGCGCCTGATCCGCGTCTGCTTCTCGGACTACGATCGGGACATCGCGCTGGTCGTCGAGAACCGCCCGTCGAGCGGAGCGCCCGAGATCGTCGCGGTCGGGCGCCTCGGCCGCGGCCGCGCGACGGACGACGCGGAGTTCGCCTTGCTGGTGCGCGACGACTGGCAGCGGCGGGGTCTCGGGACCGAGCTGCTCCGGCGCATCGTCGACATCGCGCGCGCCGAACGGATCCGCCGGGTGACCGCCACCATGCTGCCAAACAATACCGCCATGATGCGCATCGCCGAAGCGCTGGGCTTCACCGTGCACGCCGCCCCGGGCGACAGCGAGGCGACCGCCGAGATCGTCCTGCCATTGACGGGAGCGTGACGAGGCGGATGGATCTCCTTCTGGTGGAGAACGACCGGGCGGACGAGGCGCTCGTCCTCGGAATGTTCGCGCGAGCGCCGCGGGCCCTCGGCTTCCGCGTCCGACGCGCCCGCAACCTGCTCGAAGCAGATGCGATCACGCGCACGGCGAGCGCGGGCGAGCTCGCCGTGGTTCTGGATCTCTCGCTCGCCGACTCGAGTGAGGAGATGACCCTGAGCTGGATCGAGAAGAACGCCCTCGGCTGGCCGGTCGTCGTGCTCACCGGCAACGACGAGAACGAGGTGCCGGAGCGGGCTCTGCGTGCGGGCGCGCAGGACTACCTGGTCAAGTGGGACTTCAACGCCCACGCGCTCGCCCGCGCGATCTGGTACGCGATCGAGCGCCATCGCATTCATCAGGAGCTCCACCTGGCAAAGGACGCGGCCGAGGCCGCGAACCGCGCCAAGAGCGAATTCCTCGCGAACATGAGCCACGAGATTCGCACGCCGCTCACGGCGATGCTGGGCCTGGCCGAGTTGCTGGCCGAGTCGAGCCTCAGCGATGAACAGCGGCGGTACGTCGACGTCCTCGGCAAGGCGGGAGACCACCTGCGCGTCCTCATCGATCAGGTGCTGGACCTGGCGAAGATCGACGCGGGCGGCATCGTTCTCGAGCGCATCGAGTTCTCGCTCGCCGACCTGCTGGGCGGCGTTACCGACATGTTCCGGGCGCGCGCGGAGGCCAAGGGCGTCGCGCTCGCCTGCCACGTCCCGAACGATCGCCCGTTCGTCCTCGGCGATCCGACACGCCTCAAACAAGTGCTGATCAATCTCGTCGGCAATGCGCTCAAGTTCACCGAGCGCGGCCAGGTCTCGCTCGCCGCCGAACCCAACGACGACGACCACTTCACCTTCGCCGTCACCGATACCGGCATCGGCATCGCCCCCGCGCACCAGGGTCTGATCTTCGGCGCCTTCGTACAGGCTGACGCGTCGACGACGCGCCTGCACGGAGGAAGCGGGTTGGGTCTCGCGATCGCGCGCCGTCTCGTGCGCCGGATGGACGGTGAGATCGCGCTCGAGAGCACGGTCGGCAGGGGCAGCACGTTCCGTTTCTCGTTGAGCCTGCCGCGCGCTCCGGGACACCCCGTCGTCCCGGCGGCAGGCGCGCCCGAAGCAGGGGCCTGGCAGGTGCTGTCACGCGAGCCTCGGCGGAGCTGGCAGCCGGTCGTCATCGCCGACGACGCGCCCGAGAACCGCCTCCTTTTCGAGGCGTTTCTGCGGAGTGCTCCCTTCGAGACCGTCTTCGCGAACGACGGCGTCGAGGTGTTGGACCTGTATCGCCGCCTAGCCCCGGCGCTGATGCTGCTGGATCTGCACATGCCCCGCATGGACGGGATCGCGGCGGCGCGTTGCATCCGACAGATCGAACAGGCGGAGCGCAGGCCACCCGTGCCTCTCATCGCCTTCACGGCCGACGCCTTCGCCGAGACGCGCCAGGCGTGCCTGGCCGCGGGGTTCACTGGCTTTCTCGTCAAACCCACCAGCAAGCCCGCCTTGCGCGACGCGATCGCCCGCGCGCTCCTGTCGGTCGGGCCCGCGCCCGATGCCACCGACGGAGTGACGCTCGACGGTAACCTGCGCGCCCTCCTGCCCCAGTACGTCGCGAACCGCGACGCCGACTTCGCGAGGATTCAACTGGCGCTGCGGGCCGGCGACCTGAGCGTGATCGAGGATATCGGCCACCGGATGAAGGGCAGCGGATGCAGCTATGGCCTGCCGTGGATCAGCGAGATCGGCGCACGCATCGAGACCGCGGCGCGCGAGCGCCGCAGCGACCTCATCCAGATTCACCTGCGCGATCTGGAGCGCGGCCTAGCGACCGCGCATCAGCAAATCACGTACTGAGCCGGGCCGCCGGCGCGGTCAGCGAGCGCCGTCCAGAGTCAACGCGCCATACGCGCGCTTGCGGTGCGCCGGCGTGTGGATCTTGTCGTCGAGCGCGGCCACGCCCAGGCTGGCCGTCACCCAGAGTTGCCTCTCTCCGCCCTCCGGCAATTCCACGACCAACGGGGTCTCCGACACGAGCTGGCGACTGCGCTCCGCGACCTTGACCGCCTCGGCCGCGGAGGTGTCGGGCCGCACGATCGCCGGCAACGTTCAAGGATCTTCGTTGCACGGGTACTTTGCTTCAGGAAGGCCGGAAGCGGTGGCCCCCCTGGCCGTGCAAGGTTTGCCGGCGCCCGCTCGGGCCGCGCGCAACCTCCTCGCCTGGCTCTCCGCCGGCGTCGCTGTGCGCTTGCAGCTTCCGGTACAGAGTTTTGCGGCCGATGCCCAGAATGTGAGCGGCCTCGGTCTTGCTGCCGTTGACGGCTTCCAGGACGCGGCCGATATAGCGCCGCTCGACCTCAGCCAGGGAGGGCAACGCCGCGGGATCGGAGGCGGTGAACACGACCGGTGCCGCACGACTATCTCGGATCCTGTCGGGCAGATCGGCACTCACCACGAGCTCGCCGCGTGCCAGCGCGACGGCCCGCTCGATGGCGTTCTGGAGCTCGCGAACATTCCCCGGCCAGTCGTACGCCAGCAAGGCTTCGGCCACCTCGGCGGAGATGCCCGTGACCTTCCTGTTCATCTCGCGGGCGAACCGTTCGACAAAGCCTTGCGCGAGGATGAGCACGTCATTGCCGCGTGCCCGCAACGGCGGCAACTGAATCAGCAGGACATTGAGGCGGTAATAGAGATCGGCGCGGAAGGTTCCGGCCTCGACCGCAATCTCCAGATTGCGATTGGTGGCGGCGATCACTCGCGTGTCGAAGCCGATCTCCTGATTGGTGCCCAGCGGGCGCACGTGGCGCTCCTGCAGCGCGCGAAGCAGCTTGGGTTGCAACGAAAGGGGCAGCTCGCCGATCTCGTCCAGGAACAGCGTTCCGCCCGAGGCGCTGGCGAAGAGACCACGCCGCGCGCCCTGGGCGCCGGTGAATGCGCCGCGCGCGTGACCGAACAGCTCGGATTCGAGCAACGCCTCCGGCAAGGCGGCGCAGTTGATGGCGACGAAAGGACCCCGGCGCCGATCGCCGCGGCCATGCAGCTCGCGCGCGACCACCTCCTTGCCGGTGCCGCTCTCGCCGGTGATCAGCACCGACGTGCCGACGCTGGCGACCTGGTCGATGAACGCGACCACCCGGCGCATCACCGGGCTGCGCCCGAGGACGTCGCCGGCGACACGATTCTTGTCGGCTTCGCTGCGCAGGCTGTGGACCTCGTCGCGCAACCGGCGGTGCCGGAGCGCCCGCTCGACCACGAACGCCAGGGGCTCCTCTGCCAGGGGTTTGGCCATGAAATCGAAAGCCCCGGCGCGGATCGCGGCGACCGCTGCCGCCACCGTGCCGTGCGCGGTCAGCAAGATCACCGGAACGTCGGGCCAATCGGCGACGATACGGCTGCACAACTCGATCCCATCCATGCCGCCGAGGTCCAGGTCGGTGAGCACGACGTCCGCGGGTTGCGCCGCCAATCGCTCCAGAGCATCGGCGCCGCTCGCGCAACAAGCGACGCCGTATCCGCGGCGGGTGAGGTCGGCCTGCAACCATTGCAGGATGTCTGGGTCATCATCCACCGCCAGCACCTGCCCCTCCCCGAGTCTCGCCACGCTGAGACGGTACCACGAGTCGTTTCGACCCGCGGGTCAGAATGACGCGACACACGCCGCCGGCGCCGATCGAATGTCACGCTCGCTCCTCTTTCATTCCGGCGATGCGACCGCGCGGGCGTTGTCGCCTCGGGTGGCCCCATCGATGCAACGTGCGCGCGCGGGAGGATACGAATGAAGAATGGCGACAAGCCGGGCAGGGGTGGGGCGGAGTTGGGGCCTGGCGGCTCGGAGGTGCTGCGCATTCTGTTGGTCGAGGACGATGAGGTCGACCGCATGATGATCCGCAGAGTCCTGAAACGATGCCAGGAGACGGTGCGGGTGTGCGAGGTCGGAAGTGTGAGCGAGGCGCGCGCGGCGCTCGCCGCGGGTTTGTTCGATTGCGCCCTGCTGGACCGGTCGTTGCCCGACGGCGAGGGCCTCGACTTGATCCGTGAAATCGAGGTGATGTCCAAACAGAGGACGGCCGTGGTCATGCTGACCGGCATCGACGACGAGGAGGGTGCGCTACGCGCGCTCAGCGAGGGCGCTGACGACTACCTGGTCAAGGGACACATCGACGACTTCGCCATCCTGCGCTCCGTGCGCTATGCCATGCAGCGCCGCCGCGTCGACGATCTGCGGGCACAGATCCAACACATGGATCGCCTCGCGGGGCTCGGCCGGCTCGCCGCCGGGGCGGCGCACGAGATCAACAATCCGCTCACCTGCATCATCGCCAACCTCTCGTGGCTCAACCGCCAGCCAGCGCCTCCAGCCATCCCTGCCGGATCCGCGTCAGGCGGATGCGCTGCGGACAGCGACGTCCGCGCGATTATTGGGGACTGCCTGACCGCGGCGGAGCAGGTGGCCAGCGTCGTGCGCGACCTCGGCACGCTTTCGCGCGGCGAGGATCGCGAGCTCATCCCCCTGTCTCTCGAGCGGGTCGTCAGCTCCGCGATCAACGTGGCCGGCATCCAGCTTCGCGATCGCGCGCGGCTGGTCAAGGCGTTCGGCCAGACCCCGCCCGTTTTCGGCAGCGCGCAGCGCTTGATTCAGGTGTTCGTCAACTTGATCACCAATGCCGCCCAGGCGATCCCGGTGGGACGACCGACCGACAACGAGGTTCGGATCACGACCAAGACCGGCGATGCGGGCGGCGCGGTCGTCGAGATCAGCGACACCGGCCGGGGCATCACTCCAGCCGATCGCAGGCGCGTCTTCGAGCCGTTCTTCACCACCAAGCGCCAGGGCGAGGGAACGGGGCTCGGCCTGTCGATCTGCTGGGGCATCGTGACGTCGTTGCATGGTGAGATCCAGTGCGAGCCCCGTCCCACCCGCGGCACGACGTTCCGCGTGACGCTGCCGGGAGCGAAGGCACCTGCGCGCAGGCGAGTGCCGCGATCGAGCGGTCCCGGCCTGCGGGCGCCATAGGACCGCACTAAGGGTCCTTGTCGTCCGCGGGCGGGACGCGGAAGTCGAGACCGGCGGCCACCGCCTTGACGATGTCGAACGCGGTCACGATGCCGGCCATGCGGTGATTCGCGTCGATCACGACCACGCGATGAATCTTTCGCGTCGCCATTCCGACGGCGGCCGACAGCGCGGGATCGTCGGCGAACAGCGCCAGCACGTCGGGATTCATCACGTCCTCGACGGTGGCCTCACCGCGGATCCACTGGGCGGGCTCGGGGTTGACGAGATCGCCCTTGGTCACCATGCCCACGAGCCCGCCTTCGGCATCGCGTACGGGGGCGCCGCCGATGTGGCGTCGGGTCAGACCCCACGCCGCCTCCTCGGCCGATGCCTCTGCGTCGACGACGTACACGTCGGTGCTCATGATGTCCTGTATTTTCAGCATTGGATGATGAGACTCCTCGCTCCAGATGACTTCAATCGATATGCCAGCTGAACGCCCGCGCATCATCGGCGGCGCGCAGCGCGCTCGCGCAAGGCTTGCGGGGCCATCACCAGCTGGCGCAACGAATGCGGAGCCCGCCCGCCGCCGCGCCGTGGAAACGGCGCGCGCCGCCTGGTTTGGCTCTTGCTCATTGGATCGAGCGAGACGTCATGGATCACAACCGCGCATTGCTCGCCCACTCATCGCTCGACGCCGCCGCTGAAAAAACTCCGTTCCCCGATCTGGACGAGGGCCTGCCTCAGCGAATCGCCTACATCGGCTCGGATGGGATATGTCGCCTGGCGAACCGGGCGTTTCTCGAATGGTGTGGCCGTTCGATCGACCAGGTCCTGGGTGCGCCGATCTCCGAGGTCATGAGCGCCGACGAGCACGCCGCTGCCCTGCCGCTGATCGAGCGGGCGCTGTCGGGATCGATGGTTCGGCACCAGCACGAAGTGATCAAGGCAAACGGTGGCAAGGACCTGCGCGACATTCTGGTCGTTCCCCACCGCGCGGGCGGCTCCGCGGGTCTCGGCCCCGACGGCTGCTTCTGGATCTCGGCCGACGTCTCGCGCCGCTCCGAAGATCGCGATCGCCACGATCGGTTCGAGTGCGATCGAAACGCGATCCTCGAGCGCGTCGCCGCGGGCGCCGACGTCGAGATCGTGATGGCCCTGATGACGAACGCGGTGGAAGATCGCTTTCCCGGCGCGTGGATCAACATCGAGCTCGGCCCGAATACGGCGCTGGCGTCGCCTGTCGTCCAGAGTCCTCTCGTCAACATCCCGATCGTGCTCGATCCCGGACGCGCGGTGGGATCGGTGATGGGCTCTCTGATGACGTCCACCGGTCACGGCGACCGCGGCGACGAGCAGCTCAGCTTTCGCCGGGCGCTTGAATCGACCGCGCAGATCGCCGCGCTGGCTATGGCGCGCCACGATCTGTGCGTGCGCCTGGCGTATCAGGCTCAACACGACGAGCTGACGGGCTTGCCGAATCGCCGGTTGTTCGAGGAGCACCTGCGGCTGTTGCTCGCCGATGCGCGCCGGCGCGCGACGCGGATGGCGCTGGTGGTCATCGACCTCGACGACTTCAAGAGGATCAACGACGCTCTCGGGCACGCCGCCGGAGATCAGCTGCTGCGCAGCTTTGTCACGCGGCTTTCCCGCTTCACGCGGCAGGGCGACCTGCTGGCGCGCGCCGCGGGAGACGAGTTCGTCCTGCTGCTGCGCGATCTGCCCGACGGGATCGAGGCGCGCGAGATCGCGGTCCGCCTGTGCGACCAGCTGAACAAAGAGCCGCTCCAGCTGGGAGAGACCGAGGTGCATCTGCACGCGAGCTTCGGCGTGAGTCATTTTCCCGAGGATGGATCGGACGTCGCCACGCTGTTGCGCAGCGCCGACCTGGCGATGTCCCGGGCCAAGCAACTCGGCAAGGAGCGCGTCGAGACCTTCACGCCGAACCTGACCTTGGAGGCATCGGATCGGCTGGACCTCGAGTCCGCGTTGCGGCGCGCGCTGGCGCGCAACGAGCTGTCCTTGCATCTGCAACCGCAGGTGAATCTGGCGACCGGCCGCGTCGTCAGCTACGAGGCGCTGTGCCGCTGGTCAGATCCGCAGCTCGGCGTGATCTCGCCGTTCCGGTTCATTCGCTGCGCCGAGGAGACCGGGCTCATCGTCCCGCTCGGGCACTGGGTGATCGAGGAGGCTTGCCGTCACGCGCGCGCTCTCCGTAGCCATGGTCACTCCGATGTGCGCGTTGCCATCAACGTGTCGGGGGCGCAGTTTCTACGCGGCGATCTCGTCGACAGGGTCGCGCACGCCATGCGCGCCAACGAGCTCGCTCCGGGGCAGCTCGAGCTCGAGCTCACCGAGAGCGTGCTCATGCGCGAGACGTCGCGGATGGCCGCGGAGCTGTCGGCGCTGCGGTCGTTGGGCGCGCGCCTGGCCATCGACGATTTCGGTACCGGCTATTCATCTCTGTCGTACCTGCAACACCTGCCCATGGACGCGATCAAGATCGACCAGTCCTTCATTCGCGGTATCGGAACCGGCACGCACGGCAAGGGCGGGGAGCTCGTGCGGTCGATCATCCACCTGGGGCACAGCCTGGGTCTCGAGCTGATCGCAGAAGGCGTGGAGACCCACGAGCAAGCCGCGTGGCTAGAGGGATCGGGTTGCGAGCTGGCGCAGGGGTACTGGTACGGGCGCCCGGCGCCGCTGTCTCGGTTCCTGACCGAACAGGCTCTCGCCGCAGCGGCGTTCGGCGGGCGCGAGCCGCTGGCGGCCGGAGATGTGGATGCCCCCCTTCTTGAGGAAGACCGGGCTCCTCGACGACGTACCCAAGTGGCACGCGAAGGCGATCGCGACGATGGAGATGGCGCGTGACCGCAGCCAATGAGCCGACGTCCAGAGAGCCCGACTGACACCGTCGCCGCTCAGCCCACCATGATCACGCGTACGGGAGGCGCCGAAGACATGCCCGAGGAGATTCGTGGATGCACGACGGCCATCGCCGGGTTTCGCCAAGAAGAGAGTGGGCACTGGATCGCCGAGCTCGCCTGCGGCCACACGCAGCACATGCGCCATCGGCCACCGTGGGAAGATCGACCGTGGGTCGAGAGCACGGCTGAACGCGCGGCCAAGTTGGGCGCCCCGATCGCGTGCCCCTCGTGCGAGATGCCGGCTCTGCCCGGGACCGCGCGGGAATACCGGCGCTCGTCGACCTTCACCCAGGACACGGTGCCGGCTGGCCTGCTGCGCGAACATGGGACCAAGGCCGACGTCTGGGCCTTGATCGTCGTCGAATCCGGGCAGCTCGACTACACGTTCGATTCGCCGCTGCGCACGTTCCGGCTGGTTCCGGCACGGCTCGGCGTGATCCCGCCGAAAGTGCCGCATCACGTGAGCCTGATCGGTCCGGTGCAGTTTTACGTCTCGTTCCTGGCGCTTCCCTAGCAGCCCTCTCACGATTCGTCACATTTCGCGCGCCGATCGGAGAGCGGATCAAAGCTAGGCGCCGCCCAGCTTTGATCCCAGCTCTCCCCTCGACGCAGAAACTGTGACCACTCCTGAGAGCAGCCCCTAGCAGCGGATCGCCTTTACTCGAACAGGTCGATCTCGCTCGCTCCCGCGATTTCTTGCTCGATCAACTGCGACATCGCCGTCCGCTCGCGGCTGGCAAGGTCTGGAACGACTTTCGAGAGCGGACGGACGAATGCCTGACCGGTGTCGGTCCGGAACCGGACCTCGAGCGCCCGCTTCCCGAGCAGGCGTTCAGCGACCAGGGGGATCGACTCCTTGTCCAGAAACGTGCGCACGAAGCGCGCGTTCCGCGCCTGCACCTCGGAGCGAAAGTTGCCGATCGTCGAGGCGCCGAACACCTTCGCCTTGAGGCGTCCGCGCTGCGCACCGAGGCGCAGCAGATCGTTGATGAGGCGCTCCATGGCGTGCACGCCGTAACGGGTGGTCAGCGGTCCATCGTCGTGGACGGTCTCGGGCAGGAGGAAGTGATTCATTCCTCCGATGCGCGCCTCGCTGTCGAACAAGCACGCGGCCACGCAAGAACCGAGCACCGTTGTGACCAGCGTCGGCTCCTGTGACGCGAAGACCTCACCCACGACGATGCGTGCGGTGGCCACGGACCACGGCGCAGCCGTTTTGGCCGCACTGCTCCGCCCGCCCGCGACGCAGCGATGGACGGTGCCCTGCATCGTCTCGAAGCGCTCGCACAGCCCGACCAGGCTCTCCGAGTGACCGAGGAACAGATAGCCGCCGTCGTGCAGATGGTCGGCGAATCGCTCGAAGAGCCGCTGCTGGGTGGGTCGATCGAAATAGATGATCACGTTCCGGCAGAAGATCGCGTCGAACAACCCATCGGGCGGCCAGTTCGGCTTGACGAGATTGACGGGTCGGAACTGCACCAGGGACGCGACCTCGGACTTGACACGCCACGACCCGCGATCGCTGCCCTTGCCGCGCAAGAAGAAGCGGCGTCGCACGTCGGGTGCGAGCGCGTCCACGCGGTCATCGGAATAGGTCGCCTGCTTGGCCAGCGCGAGCACGTCGGTGTCGACGTCGGTTGCGATGATTTGAACGGCGGCGTGGTCCAACCCCGCGGCCAGCGCGGTCATGGCCAGGGTGTAGGGCTCCTCGCCGCTCGAGCACCCGGCGCTCCAGATCCGAATGGGCCGCGATCCCCCGCGCTCGACACGCGCCATGAGCTCGGGAAAGACCTCGTGCTCCAGCACCCGGAAATGGTGAGGCTCGCGAAAAAAATCCGTCTTGTTGGTGGTGATGGCGTTGATGAGCGCCTGGCGCTCGGCGTCTCCACCACGCTGCTCCCTGAGATACGACACGTACTCGCCGAATGACCCGAGCTGGAGGTCACGCAGCCGGCGCGCGATCCGGGTCTCCACCAGCGCATGCTTCAGATCGTCGAGCCGGATTCCCACCTCGTCGAAGATGATCTCGCGGAGCGCGCGGAACTCGCTCGTGCCGAGCGCTGGCGCGGAGATGGTCTGCATGGCAGCCGCCTCAGATCTCCTCGAACCCTCCGCCCTCGACCTCGGAGGCGCCGCGCATCGCCTGATCCATGGCATCGACTCCGCCTGGCGCCACCGCTTCGATGCGAGGCGCCGGAGCTGGCGCCAGCGGCGGGCGAGGTGGCCGGCGCTCGGATGATGCGGAGCCGGCGGTCGAATGGCGCGCGGCACGTGGCGTCCGCGCCACGGGTGCGCGGCTCGTGCGCGCCGCCACCCTGGGTGGCGCGACGGCCGCGAGGGCGTCGTCCAAGGTCGAGTCCACCCCCGCGCCCACGGCCGGTGCGTTCAACTTGAAACGCCCGACCTTGGACAGGAGAGCGCCAGCTTGTCGCGACAGGACTTGCGCGATGCTGGCCAGACGTTCGGTCTCGGTGGCGTTGGTCTGCGTGACGGAATCCATCTGGTTGACCGCGGTGCTGACCTGCTCGACGCCGGCGCTCTGCTCGCGCGACGCGGCCGCGATCTCGTTGACGATGTCGGTGACCCGCTTCACCGACGTGAGGATCTCCTGCAGCGTGCGTCCCGACTCGTTGACCAGCCCAACGCCCCCCTCGACGGCGGCGACCGCCTCTTGGATGAGCAGCTTGATCTCCTTGGCCGCCGTCGACGAACGCTGCGACAGGTTGCCGACCTCGGTGGCGACGACGGCGAACCCCCTGCCCTGCTCGCCGGCGCGCGCGGCCTCGACGGCCGCGTTCAGCGCGAGCACGTTGGTCTGAAATGCGATCTCGTCGATGGCGGTGATGATCTCGGCGATCTTCCGCGACGAGCGGCTGATCTGGCCCATGGCATTCACCGCCTGGGTCACGACCGCGCCGCCCTGCTCGGCGACCCCGCGCGAACCCGACGCCAGCTGCGCCGCCTGATGGGCGTTGTCGGCGTTCTGCTTGACGGTCGAGGTGATCTGCTCGAGGCTGGCGGCGGTCTCCTCGAGGCTGGCGGCCTGATCTTGGGCGCCGCCCGAGATCGACGCGGCGCTGCTCGAGACACGATCGGCCACCTGGCTCAGCTCCCGGGCGGCGCCGACGACGCCGGCCACGACCCCGTGGATCTTGTCGGCGAAGTTGTTGAAGGCCCTGGACAGCGCCGCCGTCTCCTTGCTCCCGGTGCAGTCGAGGCGGCGCGTCAGGTCACCGTCGCCGTCGGAGATCTCGTGCAGCATCGCGGTCGTCTCCGCCAGAGGCCGCGTGATCGACCAGGAGATCAGCAAGCTCATCGCGATGCCGGCGGCCATGATCAGCAATCGAAGAAAGAATTGCTGCTGCTGGCGCTCGCCCACCAGGGTCACCGCCGAGCCTTCGCGCTGGCTCAGATCCGATCTCACCAGGGCGACGACGCGATCGAGCGCCTGGCGGTGTTCCCGATAGGCTTGTTCCAGCGCGCCCGCCGCCTTGGTGGTCGCGGCAGCGTCACCGTGACGGACCGCGGGGATGAGCTGCGTCTCCAGGATGCTGAAGAAAGGACCGGCCGTATCGTGCGCCGCCTTGTCGATGTCCTGTCTGATGGCCCCTTCGAGCAATCGACCGGACCAGAACTGAACGCGCTCGTCGTGCTGTCGGTGCAACGTGGAGAGTCCCTGCACGAGCGCGTCGACCTGGTTCGGCGCCGCCGTGCGCAGGAGCTGTGCGTCCAGGAACGCCTCGACGACGTAGAGAGGCGGCGGCAAGAGATCAGCGATGAGGTCCTTGTCGTCGATGATTCCTTGATAGGCCGAGCCGGTGATCTCGACGTCGCGGATCGTCGACGCGACGAAGGCCCCCATGCCGAAGAGCGCGGAGGCGAAGCCGGCGACGAGGACCAGTAACTTCGATCGGATGCTGAGGCTTTTGAGCACGTTGCACTCTCCGTTGGTCAGTCGGCGCCTGGATTGGCGGGTGAGGCGCCCACGCCGAGCGCGGCGCCCACGACCGCTTCGAGATTGAGCAGCAGCGCGAGCCGATCTTTGAGCCGGGCCACCGCATCGACCGTTGCGCGAGCGTCGCCCGTCATCTCGGGGGGGTCGGTCAAGGAGCCCGGAGGAACCGCGAGCACGGCCGACACCGCATCAACGACGACGCCGACCAGCTTGGACGCCGCCTTGACGACGACCACCAAGGTCAGGTTGTCGTAGGGCCGAGCCGGGAGACCGAAGCGCAACCTCAAATCCATCACCGGAATCACCGTGCCGCGCAGATTCATGATGCCTTTGACGTAAGCGGGCGCGGTGGGCACCGGCGTGACGTCGGAGAAGCCGCGGATCTCCTGCACGCGCAAGACGTCGATGGCGAAGAGATCGTCGCCAAGCGAAAAGGTCAGCACCTGTGCCGGTGGATCTTCCTTCACGAGGTCGGCCCATGCGTCTGCGCCACAATCATGGTGAGGGCTCATCGACGAGGGTGCCCGGGACTTGAGGTTCCCGGAAGAATCGCGCGCCGTTCCGGTGACTGGTCGTGCCGGCCGCCACGGGGCGCCGGCGCCGGCTCTGCCTCACGACCCTCGCGCGGCGACCAGCGCGGCAGCGGCCAGCCCTTCGAGCGGCAGGATCTGGTCGACGCCGCCGCGCGCGATCGCTTCTTTGGGCATGCCGAACACCACGCAGGTCTTCTCGTCCTGGGCCAGCGTGCGCGCACCGGCGTCGTGCATGGCCTTCATACCGACCGCGCCGTCCGCCCCCATGCCGGTGAGGATCACGCCGACCGCGTTTCGACCCGCGGCGACGGCGCATGACTCGAACAGAACGTCGACCGACGGGCGGTGGCCGCTCACGGGTTCGGCGTCGTCGAGCCGCACGAGATACTGTGCGCCGTCGCGCCGCAACCGCAGGTGGCGGCCGCCGGGCGCCAGCAGCGCGTGCCCGACCAGGACGCGATCGCCGTCCCTCGCCTCCCGCACCCGCACCGCACCAAGGCCGTCGAGGCGCTGGGCAAAGGGAGCGGTGAACCGGGTGAGCATGTGCTGAACGATGACCAGGCCCGGAGATTCGGCGGGCAGACCGGCGATGAGCGTCGCGACGGCCTCGGTACCGCCCGTCGAGGCCCCGACCGCGATCACCATCCGCGTGCTTCGAAACGTGGGGGCCGCGCGCGCGGCGGCGGTCGGATCGAGCGCGGCCCGCGGCGCTCCCCGACGAGGACGGGCCAGCGCCGCCTCCTTGACCTTGGAAATCAGCTCATGGGCGAGCGCCGTGTACGACTCGGCCAGGTCGGTCGTTGGCTTCTGGACGACCTCGATGGCGCCTTGTTGCAGGGCGCGCAGCGCGATGTCGTCGCCTCGCCCGGTCAACGACGAGACGAGGACGACGGGCAGCGGGTGATTGGCCATGAGCAGGTCGAGGAACGTCAGGCCGTCCATGCGGGGCATCTCGATGTCGAGGGTGAGGACATCGGGCTGATGAGCCTTGATCGCGGCCCACGCCGCCTGAGGGTCGGGCACGGCGGCGACGACCTCCAGCTCGGGGTCGGTCGCCAGTGTCTCGGAGACCAGCGTGCGAAACAGGGCGGAGTCGTCGACCACCAGAACCCGTGTGCGTCGAGCGCCCATGCCGCGGCGACGGCCCGGATCGGTCAAGCGGCGCGCACACCCGCGGGCTCGTCGAGCGGCGGTCCGCGGTCGGCCTGGACGCGCCCGAGTCGGGCCAGGCCGGCGATGTCGAGCACCAGCGCGACGCGGCCGTTGCCGAGGATGGTGGCGCCGAGGACGCCCTCGAGGCGCCTGAAGTTCGTCTCGAGGTTCTTCATGACGACCTGCAACCGTCCCCGGATTCCATCCACCAGCAGGCAGAATCGCCGGCCCCCGTCCTGCAGGACGATGGCCAGCGCGTCGCCGGCCGCGGTCGTGCTCTCGACGCCCAGGATGGTGCCGAGGCGGACGAGCGGCAGTGGGCGAGGCACGAGATCGACGAGCTCACTGCCGTCGTGCAACGCGCGCAGTTGCCCGGGGCGCAGCGAAAAGGACTTCAACACCGAGAGCAGCGGCAGCACGAACACCTGCGCGCCGACTTCGACCAGCAGGCCTTCCACGATCGCCAGCGTGAGCGGCAGCCGGACAATGAACGTCGCGCCCTGGCCGGGCCGATTTTCGACCGCCAGCGTTCCGTTGAGCGACTCGACGTTGCGCTTGACCACGTCCATGCCCACGCCGCGGCCCGACACGTCGGTGACCTCGCGCGCCGTGGAGAACCCCGGCTCGAAGAGCAGCGACAAGACGCGCGCGTCGGTAACCTCCTCATCGTGACCGACAAGTCCGAGGGCGCGTGCCTTGGCGATCACGCCGGCGTGATCGATCCCGCGGCCGTCGTCCGCGACCGAGATGACGACCGAGCCGGCGTCGTGGTAGGCGCGGATTGTCACCGTGCCGATCCGCGGCTTGCCGGCGAGGAGCCGCGCCTCGGCTGTCTCGACCCCGTGGTCGACCGCGTTGCGGACGAGGTGGGTCAACGGATCGCCCAGAAGATCGATGAGCGTCTTGTCGAGCTCCGTCTCTCCGCCGAACGTCGTGAGCCGCACGTCCTTGCCCAGACGCTCGCCGAGCTCGCGCACGATCCGAGGGAATCGCTGGTAAAGCGTGGACACCGGCAACATGCGGATCCCCATGACGCGCTCCTGGAGCTCGCGCGTGTTGCGCTCGAGCTGCTGCACGGCGGCTTGCAACGCCGGCAAGCTCGGACCCGATAGCTTCGCCGCGAGATCCTTGACCATGGCCTGGGCGATCACGATCTCGCCGACGACGTCCATCAGCCGATCGATCTTTCCGATGTCGACCCGCACCGACGAACCGGCGACCGGCACGCCGGAGAGCCCCGCGGCGCGGGGCGCCTCGGACGCAAGCGTCGATCGCGGCGCCGGCGGATTCCCGGGCGGCGGTGCCGCTGCGGGGAAGGGTCTCACGTCGGCAGGAGGCGCGATCGCGCCCGCAAGCGGCGTGGTGTCGCCCTGTTCCTCGATGAGGAGCGGCCGGTCACCTCCCACGAACTCGAAGATCTCTTCGACGGCGGCGCGCCCCTCCGCGCTTTCGATGTCGATGACGAACGTCAGGTACGACTGCTCGGGATCGAATTCACCCGGGCCGTCGAGCCCGCGCTGGTCGCAGGTGCAGTGAAAGCGCTCCGAGATGCGTGCGAGATCGCGCAGCAGCAGCACCGGGTCGAGCCCGCGCAGGAAGGAGTCGCCTCCGGGACGAAACGTCAGCCGCGCGCGAAAGGGACCGTGGGCCTCCGGCGCGTCGGTCGACGGGGCCGCAGCGGCGGGGTGCGATGCGCCGCCGCGGATCGCCTCGAGCTCACGTTGCGCATCGTGGACGCTGGGGCTCGGCGCTCCCTCCTGCGCCGCCGCGACCAGGCGTCCGATCGCATCGACCGCGCCGAGTACGGCCGCGCCCACGCGCTTGCTGGGATCGAGGCGTCCGTCGCGCAGCTGATCGAGGAGATCCTCGAGCACGTGGACGAAGCTCGCCAGGTCCTTGAGCCCGAGCGCGGCGCCGCTGCCCTTGATGGAGTGCGCGGCCCGAAACAGCTCCCCCACCTGCTCTTGCGTGGCCTCGCCGATCTCCAGCGCGAGCGCGCCTCGCTCGAGGATGGCCACGTGCTCGACGACCTCCTCGAAGAAGATGCCGAGGAGACGAACGCGCGTCGCCTCGAAGTCCTTCATCAAGGCACCACGCGCGCGATGGTCTGGAGCAGCTTCGCCGGATCGAACGGTTTCACCAACCACCCGGTGGCGCCGGCCGCGCGCGCCTTGTCCCGGGTCGCCGGGTTCGAGTCGGTCGTCAGCATCAGCACGGGCGTGCGGGCGTAGGCCGGCAGAGAGCGGATCTTCTTGATCAAGGTCAGTCCGTCCATGACGCCCATGTTCAGATCGGTGATCACCAGATCAAAGCGGTGCAGACAGATCTGCTGAAACGCCGCGTCGCCGTCGGCGGCCTCCGTCACCTGGTAGTCGTTGGTCGACAAGGCGTACCGCAGGAGCTCGCGCATGGAGCGGGAGTCGTCGACGATCAAGACGGATTTCGGCATGTCACTCCCTCGGACGCGAGACCGACTCGAGCCACCGCTCGAGCCCCATGATGGTGAACGCCTGATGGATCTTGGAGGGCACTTCGGTGATCCGGATCGATCGGCCGCCGGCCACGGCGGCGCGCTGGCAGACGAGGAGCGCCTGGATCACCGCGCCGCTGAGGTGCTCGGCCTGTGAGAGGTCGAGGACGACGTCGGCACCCGCGCTCAGCAGCGCCAGCAGGCGCCCATGGAGCTCCACCGCTTCGGTCAAGCCCTGCTCGCCGCTCACGCGGAGGGTCTCGCGTCGAGGCGGGGGCACGGCGTTTGCTGCAGCCAAGGCGGATGTGGAGGTGGGTGCCGTCGACTCGGGCATCGCGGATGCCATCGGTCCCAGACCCGAAGTCTTGAATGGCGATCACGCCGAGGCTGGATCCACGCGCCCCGCGTGGTCACCGCGACCCCTCCGAGCGATCCACAAGGGCGCGCCCCGCTTCGGCGGGTTCGAAAGCACATTCCTGGGCCAGAACAGTGGCGTTATCAAGGTCCGGGGCCTTTGGTCGATGGGGAACGCGATGTCCGAGAATGACCGCAAGAGACAGGCCGCAGCGGCTGCCAGTCGGCAACGCCGGCTCATGGCGCGGATCGTCGCTGGCTGCGTCTCGCCCCTGGTGTTCGCGCTCGCCCTCCAGGCTTCGTCGACGATCGTGACGCAGCGGCACGAGATGGTCCTCGATCTCGAGGAGAAGGCGTCCGTCGTCGCAAAGCTCATGGTCAACGTGGTTGGCCCGAGCATCGTCATGGAAGACTCCGCGGCGGTGCAGGAGGGCCTCGGCTACGCCAACGCCGATCCGAGCTTCGCCTTCGCGCTGGCGCTGGGCGCGGACGGGCACCGAGCGGGCTTCGTCGGAAGCGAGCAGCTGACGGCGCCCCCGCCCGCGTTCGCCAGCCTGGTCGCCGCGGCTCCGATGATCTCGCACCCGCCCGGTCTGGTCGTTGTCTCGACACCGATCCTCGGCAACGGCAAGCGGCTCGGCACACTGCATGTCGCGCTGCGCACGCGCGCCGTCGAGGCCAACGTCGCGGCAAAGGCCTGGCGCGCAGCCATCATTTCCCTGGCCGGCGTCCTGGTCTGCGTGGTCGTCGTGCTCTGGTTGGCCCGCTCGGTCGCGCGACGCGCCCGTGACATCGAAAAGCTCGACGGTCTCGTCTTGCACATGCGCGACGTCACGGCGCATGTGACCCGGATGGCTCGCACGGTCTCCAAGACCGCGGGCTCCATTTCGGAGAGTGCCGACAGCATCGCCTCCGGAGCCGGCGCGCAGGCATCGTCAACGGACGAGACCCTCGTCCATCTCGGAGATCTCAGCCAGGCCGTCGCGAGCAACGCCGGGCGCGCGCAGGACCTCGCCGAGCTGGCGCGCAAGTCGGAGACGACCGCGGCCGCCGGTGAGAAGGAGGCGCAGGGAGCCGCGCGAGCGATGGAGGAGATCCGCCAGGCATCGCACCGCATAGACGCGATCACGGCAACCGTGGGCGAGATCGCCTTTCAAACCAACATTCTCGCGCTCAACGCCGCCGTGGAGGCGGCCAGGGCCGGCGATCACGGCCGCGGCTTCGCGGTGGTCGCCACCGAGATCGGAAACCTGTCGCAGCGCTCGGCCGAATCGGCCCGCGCCATCAAGACCTTGGTCGAGGAGACCCGAGTCGTCGTCAGCCAAGGAGCGAAGCTGGTCGTTCAATCCGTCGGATCACTGCAGGCGATAGCGAGCTCGACCCGCGATGTGTCGCGCATCGTGAGCGAGATCGCCGACGCTTGCCGGCGCCAGGTCAGCACGCTCGACAGCGTCAACGGCGCCGTGGAACGGGTTGCGACGGTCACGCGCAGCAACACCGAAGAGACGGCGTCGCTGGTGAACTCGTCGCGCGGGCTGGTCAGCCAGTCCACCGATCTGTTGCGGAGGGTCGAACAGCGAGGCGACGGCGAGATGGCCTCGGCGACACGGTCCGACACGATAGCCCTATCTCCGGGCGCCCTCCACGCGGTCGGCGGCCAGTGATACCTGTGCGGACTTGATTGCCCATCGGGACCTCGCCGGCGGAGACACTCAGGTGGAAGGGACGAGAGATGGACTCGGCCATGACGACAGCGGCCACAGCGAAGACCGCTTGTCGAAGGTGGCTCGAACGGGAGTCGTTGGCATCGTGGGCACGACCGCCGCAGGCGGCCTCACACACGCAAACGATGCCTTCCTGACGATGCTCGGCTACTCGCGAGACGACCTCGCCGCCGGTCGGATCAGTGATCTCGAGCTGATACCAGCGAGTTGTCGCGATCACAATGGCCCTCTGTGGGAACAATTGCGGTCAACCGGGGTCACCCAGCCCTGGGAGCGGGAGCTGGTTCACAAAGATGGGACGCCCGTTCCCGTCGTCATGAGCGTGACGTTGCTCGACGACGCCACCTTCGTGTGCGTCGTCTCCGATCTCACCGAACGGCACCGACAGGAAGCACTGGTCCGTGCCGCTCAGACGCGGCTCAAGGCTCTCTCCGACTCTGGAATCATCGGCATCCTGGTCGCCACCCTCGACGGCAAAGTGTTTGAGATCAACGACGGGCTCCTCCACGCCCTCGGCCACACGCGTGAAGACATTCTCTCGGGCCGGATCCCCTGGCGGTCGCTGACGCCCCCGGAGTGGAACGAAGCGGACGAACGGTCGTTGCATGAGCTGAGGAGCACCGGCATCCGGGGTCTCATGGAGAAGGAGTATTTTCACAAAGACGGAGCACGCGTTCCGGTGATGATTGGGTCGGCGATGTTGCCGGGGACCGACGAGAAAACGATCTCTCTGGTGCTCAACCTGACGAACAATCGACAGGCAGCGATAGCGGTCGGACATCTGCGAGAGGCGCGCGCGTCGGAGGCGAGGTTTCGCGGCCTGCTCGAGGCCGCCCCGGATGCGGTCGTCATCGTGGAGGCCAGCGGAGAGATCGCCATCGTCAACAGCCAGGCGGAGCGCATGTTCGGCTACTCGCGCGACGAGATGATCGGTCGTCAGGTCGAGATGCTCATGCCCGAGCGGTTCGTGGGCAAGCACAACGCGCATCGGAAGGGCTTCTTCGCCGCCCCCAGAGTGCGTGCGATGGCTTCGCACCTCGAGCTCTTTGGACGCCGGAAAGACGGAACGACCTTTCCCATCGAGATCAGTCTCGGGCCTCTGGAGACCGAACAGGGCCTCCGGGTCACGAGCGCGATCCGGGACATCAGCGAGCGAAGGAAGGCCGACGAGCAACGGTTTCGCCTGGCGGCCCTCGTGGATTCATCCGACGACGCGATCATCGGCAAGACCTTGACCGGGATCGTCGTGAGCTGGAACCCCGGGGCGCAGCGACTCTTCGGCTATTCAGCGGAAGAAATGGTCGGTCAGCCGATCTCATGCCTCATCCCGCCCGACCGCCTCGACGAGGAGGTGCGGGTCCTCCGGCACCTGGCCGATGGGCAAGTCGAGCGCTTCGACACGGTCCGGATCCGCAAGGACGGGCGAGCGATCGGCGTCGCGGTCACGAGCTCCCCGGTTCGGAACTCGATCGGCGAGCTCATCGGGGCCTGCAAGGTCGTGCGTGACATCACCGAGCGCCAGCGAGCGGAGCAGGCGCTATCGCAGGCCAAGGAAGCCGCCGAGACGGCCAACCGCGAGCTCGAAGCCTTCAGCTATTCGGTCGCGCACGATCTTCGCGCGCCGCTGCGCGGAATGAACGGCTTCGCCCAGGTGCTGCTGAACTCCTACAAGGACAAGCTCGACGCCGAGGGACGCGACTGGTTGGAGGAGATCGTCCTCAACGCGGGAAAGATGGGGTCGCTCATCGACGCGCTCCTGGCGCTGGCCCGGGTGACGCGCAGCGAGCTCAAACCGGAGCCTGTCGACCTCACGCAGATCGCGCAGGAGGAGGCGCGGCGCCTGGGATCTCTGGAGTCGAGCCGGCAAGTCACCGTCGACGTCCAGGAGCACCTGCAGGTGGAGATGGATTCCCGGCTCGCGCGGGCTCTGGTCGAAAACCTGCTGGGGAACGCCTGGAAATTCACCGCCAAGGTCCCCTCGGGACGGATCGCGTTTGGCGCCAAGGAAGAGGGCGGTGTGCGCACTTTTTTCGTCAAGGACAACGGCGCGGGATTTGACATGAACTTCGCCAGCAAGCTCTTCGCCCCCTTTCAGAGACTTCACTCTGCCGCCGAGTTTCCCGGCACCGGCATCGGCCTCGCGACCGTCCGGCGGATTGTGCAGCGGCACGGCGGGAGTGTCTGGGCCGAAGGCAAGGTCAACGGAGGCGCGACGTTCTTTTTCACGGTACCCAAACGACCGGCCGGAGCCGCAACACCATGAGCAAGACCATTCTCCTGGTAGAGGACAACCCAAGCGACGAGAAGTTGACCGTGCTGGCCTTCAGGACCTGTGGCGTGGCGAACGAAATGGTCGTCGCTCGCGACGGGGTCGAAGCGCTCGAGTACCTTCACGGGGAAGGTCAGGCCGCGGGACGCCACGCCCGCCCCCTACCCGCGCTGGTCCTGCTGGATTTGAAGCTGCCACGCATCGACGGCCTCGAGGTGCTGCGCCGAATCCGGGCCAACGACCGCACCAAGCTCCTTCCCGTGGTGATTCTCACGTCTTCAAAGGAGGAGGAAGACGTGATCCGCGGTTACAACCTCGGCGCCAACGCCTACGTCCGCAAGCCCGTCGAGTTCACCGAGTTCGCCGAGGCGGCAAAGGCGCTCGGGTTCTTCTGGCTGCTCTTGAATGAGGCAGCTCCCCCGGGGATGGGCGGCTGAGCGGTGGCCTCCTCCCTACGTGTTCTCCTGGTCGAGGACTCACCGACCGACGCTAAGCTGGTGCTCCACGCGTTGCGAGACACCGGGCGAACCGTCGAGTCCCGGCGGGTGGAAACGGCAGCCGCGATGCGGGAAGCGCTGGAAAAGGAGACCTGGGACCTCGTGATCTCGGACTGGTCGATGCCGGACTTTTCCGCGCCGGCGGCCCTGGCGACCTTGAGGGCGAGCACGCTGGATCTTCCATTCATCATCGTGTCGGGCACCATCGGCGAGGATACCGCCGTCGACGCCATGCGGGCGGGAGCGCACGACTACGTCCTCAAGGACCGGCTCAACCGGCTGGCGCCCGCGGTGGAACGCGAGCTCCGCGAATGCCAGGAACGCGGGGCGCGTCGTCAGACCGAGATCGCGCTGCAAGAAAGCCAGGCGCGCTTCCAGCGGCTCTCCGCGTCCGGGATCATCGGCATCACGATCGCCGATGTCGACGGCGGCATCTTCGACGCAAACGAGACGTACTTGAAGATGCTCGGCTATTCCCGCGACGACCTTCTCGCCGGCCGGCTGCGCTGGTCCGACCTGACCCCGCCCGACGCCGATCACGTGATGGCCAGCTCGCGAGCGCAACTGGAAACCTCGGGCGTCGCCCAACCGTGGGAGATGGAGTCGCTTCGCAAGGACGGAAGCCGCATTCCTCTCCTGGTCGGCGTCGCGATGCTGGACCAGTCGAAGTGCATCGCCTTCGCTTTGGACCTGTCGGCGCTCAAGCGGGCGGAGGCGGACAAAGCCCGGCTCGGCCTCGAGGCGAGGGAAGAACAGGCGGGACGCGAGCGCGCCGAAAAGGCCCTGCGCGTGAGCGAGGAGCAGCTGCGTCACGCGCAAAAGATGGAGGCCGTCGGGCGGTTGGCGGGAGGTGTCGCGCACGACTTCAACAACGTCTTGTCGGTCATCCTCGGATACGGCGGACTCATGCTCGGGAGCTTGAACCCGTCAGACCCTCTTCACGGCGATGTCGACGAGATCTGCAAGGCCGCTTCCAGAGCGGCTGACCTCACGCGCCAGCTGCTCCTGTTCAGCAGGCATCAGGTGCTCGAACCGAGGGTCGTCGACCTTCACGATGTCCTGACCGGCATGGCCAAGATGGTCCGGCGCATCCTCGGCGAGGACGTCGAGCTGGTGATGGCGGCCCCGATGACCATCGGACGGGTCAGGGTCGACCCGAGTCACATCGAGCAGGTCATCTTGAACCTGGTGGTCAATGCGCGGGACGCCATGCCGACGGGCGGAACAATCACGATCGAAACCAGCAGCGTCGTTCTCGACGAGAGCTACTGTTCGAGCCACCTGCGGTCCGCGCCGGGGCCCTATGTGATGATGGCGGTCACCGATACGGGCATCGGAATGGATCGCGCCACGCAAGAGCGGATCTTCGAGCCCTTCTTCACGACCAAGGAGCCCGGCAAAGGGACCGGCTTGGGGCTATCGACGGTCTTCGGCATCATCCAGCGGAGCGGCGGCAGTATCTGGGTCGACAGCGAGCCGGGAAAAGGATCTTGTTTCAAGGTCTACCTCCCGAAGATCGACGCAGCCGTGGATGTCCCCCGATCGGAGATCGCGGTGACGACGCTGCGCGGAAGTGAAACCATCCTGCTGGTCGAAGACGAAGACCAGGTCCGCACGGTCATCACCACCTTGCTCCAGCGCCAGGGGTATCGCGTCCTCGCCGTCGGGAACGGCGCGGACGCGCTGGCGCTTTGCGAGACGCACACCGAGGCGTTCGACCTGCTTCTGACTGACGTCGTGATGCCTCGGATGAGTGGCCCCGAGCTGGCGCGCCGCGTGTCCGCGATCCGGCCCGGCATCCGGATCCTCTGCATGTCCGGATACACGGACGACAGCATCACCCGACATGGAGTGCTGGCAGCGGAGATGGCCCATCTACAGAAGCCGATCACGCCCCAGGTGCTGGCGAGGAAAGTCCGCGAAGTACTGGACGCTCCCGACGGACGTCACATCCGAACAAACCGCGACGCTTGAGCCAGTCGGAGCGGACGCCCGGGTGCGCGTTCCAGCATCGCCCGTCTCAGCGGGCGCGGGACGACTAGAAGAGCTCGATTTTCCCGGCGGCCATGCTCTTTTGCTGGACGGGATGCGAGGACGGCATGCGCGTCCCGGGCGCCGAGGTCGACGGGTCGCCCTCACCCGCCAGGTATCGCGCATGCTTCTGGATGCTTCCCATGAGCTGGACCAAGATGTCCTCGAACTGAAGAGCCGTGACGGCCTGCGATGTGGACTCGGCCACGCGCATGGCCGAGAGAGTGGCCCGATCCACGTTTCCGGTCAGGAACTGCTGGAACACCTCGAGCTTGCCCAGCATGATCTGGATGCGCTCCTTGCCCGACAGAGCGACGTTCAGATCGCGCGACGCCATCGCCCCGATGATCTCCCGCACCTCGTTGACGGTCGTCCGGGTCTTCCCGACCTTCTCTCCGATCTGGTCATTGAACCGCCGCGTCTTCTCGCTGAGCTCTCGAATGTTGCTCGCGATGACTGAAAAGCTGCGGCCGCTCCGGTCGGCCTCTTTCGTGCGCGCCGCCTCGAGCGAAGCGTTGACGGCGAGGATGAAGGTCTCGTCGGCGATGCCGTTGATGCTGTTGATCAACGTGAATACGTGGTCCAGCTGTTCGACCATGTCGTCGATGCGATAGACGGTCCGGATGCTTTGCTGGCTCACCGATGCCAGCAGGTCCGTGAACTGGTTGAGAAACGCGCCGGTCTCACCGATGAATTGAGGAATGTTGATCCGGGGATGATCCTCCTCGACCGTCGAATCCTCCGGGGCGCGCACGAGCGCGTGCAGGATGCTGCGCATCACCTCTTCCTGGACCTTGGTCTCGCCGTCCATCGCGTTGAAGCTGCCGCTCAACTTCGACACGGCGTCGGCGAGGATGCTGCGCGCGCGCTCGACCTGCGCGTGGATCGCCTCCAGATCGCTGTCGGGCGATGTCACACCCGGGCCAGCGGCTCCGAGGTCGGCGCTCCCGGACGGCTCCTCGCGTATCGGTCTTGGCACTCCTCGGACCATCGTCGCGGGCACGCTCGACTTGAGGGGATGGACGAAACGTCGCCGAACGACGCCCGGGTCACGCGCAGGACCCCACCCATTCGTGATAGACGTGATCACTACGCTCAGGGGGGCGTGCAGGGACGTCGGGAGGGCTATGTTAAATCGTGGTGATGGCGATCGGGACGGTCGGATGCTGGGAAAGCGGGGAAGGAGGTTGCTGGCCGTCGACGACGACGAAGGTCAACGCCAGCTCGTCGCCTCGATCTTCAAGAAGACGCCCGCGATCGAGGTGGTCGCTGCCGTAGACGGGGAAAGCGCGCTCGCATCGGTCAGCCAGCAGGCGCCCGACATCGTGCTCCTCGACCTGTCCATGCCAGGCATCAGCGGGCTCGAGCTCCTCCAGAAGCTCAAGGGGCTCCTGCCGAACGTGCCTCTCGTGGTGATCACGGCCAGCTCCGAAGTCCGCACGGCGGTCGAGGCGATCCAGCTCGGCGCCTACCAGTTCCTCACCAAGCCGGTCAACCCTCACGAGCTGGTGGTGATGGTCGAGCGCGCGCTCGAGCGAACCGACCTTCTTACCGAGCTCGAGGGCTTCCGCAATCTCCCCGAGAGCGAAGACCCGCTCGTGGCGCGGCTCGGCTCCAGCCCACCCATGCTCCAGGTGGCGCGCGAGATACGGCAGGTTGCCGGTTCGCTGTTCACGGTGCTGGTCCAGGGCCAGACGGGCGTGGGCAAGGAGGTCGTCGCGCGCGCGATCCACGATCTCAGCCCCCGGGCCCAGGGTCCGTTCGTCGCGCTCGACTGCGGCGCCATTCCCGAGAACCTCCTCGAATCGGAGCTCTTCGGCTATGAAAAAGGCGCCTTCTCCGGCGCCGACAAGCGCAAGGACGGCCTCCTGCAGGTCGCGCAGGCAGGGACGCTGCTCTTCGACGAGGTCGGCAATCTTCCCCCGGCCACCCAGGCCAAGCTCTTGCGCGTGCTGCAAGAACGCCAGGTGCTTCCCCTGGGGTCGACGGTTCCCCGCAAGCTGGGAGCCCGGCTCATCTTTGCGACCAATGTGTCGCTGGAGGACGCGGCCGAAGAGGGGCGCTTTCGCGCGGATCTGTTCTATCGCCTGGCCGAGTTCACCATCACGGTCCCGCCGTTGCGGGAACGGGGCCGCGACCTGCTGATGCTCGCCCGCCGGTTCCTCGACGAGGCGAACACGGAGTTGCGACGGGTGGTCGCCGGATTCGACGAGTCGGCCGAGGCCGAGCTCCTCTCTCATTCCTGGCCTGGAAACGTCCGCGAGTTGCGCAACGTGATCCGCCGCGCTGTTCTCCTCGCCGAGGACTTCACGATCTCCCGCAATGACCTCGGTCGCCTCATCAGAGGCAACCGCTCTCCCGCGACTCCGATCGGCAACCCGACGGCGTTGCGGGACATCGCCGATGCGGCCGTGGAGACCGCCGAGCGCGATGCGATTCTTCGCGCGCTCGAGGCGGCGAAGGGCAACAAGAGCCAGGCCGCGCGCCTCCTACATGTCGATTTCAAGACCCTCCACCTCAAGATGCGCCGGTACGGCATCACGATCAACCACCACGCCGAATCCTGATGGGCGAGTGAACGCAGCTCCCCCTCTGGCGTCGTCGCCGGAGGTCTGGTGGATCCGCCATAACGCGCCGGCGAGTGACACTCGCTAAAAGCCCGCAGCCATGAGCGATCGGGCCTCGGGGAACCTGGCACTCTCCTCGCACTGTGCCTGGGCATGTCCACGTCCTCTTCGACCGGCCGGAGCCTCCCGTCCGCCTCGCTCGTCTCCGCGCTCGACTTCGCCACCACCAAGAGGCAGCTGACAGGACACCTCGCGCTCGTCCTGGAAGAGGACGTGGAGTCCTTCGGGCGCATGTTCCTGAGCCTGTCCAGCGCCGGTTGCCCGGCGACCCTGGTACGCCGTTGGGCGCAATTCGAGCCCATGGTGCGCCGTACGCGCGCGAGCCTCATTCTCTTCTCCACGCGGTTCGACGACTCGAAAGCCGCGAATACCATCCGCCGGCTACGCGAGGATCCAGCCACGACGAACGCGATCCTGGTCGCCATCGCCGACCATGAATCGAGGAAGGAGCGGCACCATCTCCTGAAGCTCGGTTGTGACGGCTACGTCTGGAAGCCGGCGGATCGCTATCTCTTCGCCATGGACGTCGTCGGCCGCACTCAGCGCCTGCTCGACTCGAACTGCGCCAACAGAGACCGCCGGACAGGTGGCGAAAGCCACCAGCGGGCCTGAGCTACCGGCGCTCATCAGGCCGGTCGAGCTCGAAGGCCGAGGCGTGCAGCAGGTGGCCAACGGAATCGGGATCCACGGGCTTCTTGAGGCACGTCATGCAACCGGCATCGTGGACGAGCTTTTCGGTATCGCCGTCCAGGAGGTCAGCCACGGCGACGACCGACACGCCCCGCGTCGCCGGATCGGCCTTGATCTGACACGCCAGAATGATGCCGCTCATGAACGGAAGCACCAGATCGAGCACGACCGCGGCGGGCCTGAAAGATCCAATGACCTCGAGCGCCTCCTCGGCGCTGCCGACGACCTTCACGCGCCACCCCTGGGAGCGCATGCCGTCGGCCAGGACGTAAGCGGCGCTCGCATCGTGGTCGACGATCAAGACCCCACGCTGGAACGCTTTGGCTGCCATGGGGATCGACGAGAGGGAGGGCGGGCTTGACGACATGCGCTCTTCACTCAGCGAGATTCGTGCCGTCGGCTCGACAGCGCAAAGCCCGCGGATCGCCCGCTGGACCCTGGCGGCGCGACCAGCATTGTGGCGCGGGCGCCATGGCCGCGTCCCGCAAGCCACCCACCCGGGAGCTCGATGAAGCGAACGAGCAACGGTCCGAGTCACGAGCCGGCCGATGCCGTGCGCACCATCGAGTCGTAAACCCGGCCGAGGTCGAGCTCCAGCGCCCGCACCAGAGGTGCGAAACGATCGCTCTCGGACGCGCGCGCCGATTGCTCGAGGTCGGTCGCGGAGGCCGCCGCCTGCACGGCGCCCACGGTGAGCAGCATGCCCTTGAGCTTGTGAGACATGGCGCGGACCGCGGCGATATCCGCCGCCGACGCCGCGCTCTGGATCGACTGCAACAGGGCCGGTGCGTCCTTCTGAAACATGTCCAGGATGGAATCCCTCATCGAGCGGTCACCCCCGAGCATGATCAGGAGTTGCTCGGCGTTGAAGACCGGCAAGGCCGAGGGGGCGCGCTCAGGGGCTTCAGCGACCGCGAGCGAAGGGACGGCTTCAGGCTGCATGGGTCCTTCGCCAATGCCGGAGAGCGTGGCGATCTTCTGAATGAGCTGAGCGCGATCGAGCGGCTTGGTCAGAAAGTCGGTGTAGCCCGCGCGCGCGCAGCGCTCACGATCTTCGAGGTAAACGCTCGCGGTGAGCGCGATGATCGGGATCGTGAGGCCCGCCCGGCGCAAGGCTTCGACCGCCTCGGCTCCGTCGAGCTCGGGCATGTGGAGATCCATGAGAATGACGTCGAAGGGACGGCCCTCGCGCGCCGCCGTCAGGCCCATCTCCAGCGCCTCGCGGCCGTTCGATACCACGGCGACCTCGGCATCGATATCGGCGAGAAATCGCGTCACCAGGAGCAGGATGTCGGCGGAGTCGTCGGCGACCAGGACCCGAAGCCCCGTGCGCGGCGGGATTCCAATGGGAGCGATGACGACCGTGGTGTTCAGGTCGGCGGAATCGGGGAGTGCGATGACGGGGAGCAGGAGGGTGAACGTCGAGCCCTTGCCAGGAGCGCTCCGCACGGTGAGCTCGCCGCCGAGAACCGCCGTGAGACGCCGGCAGATGGCCAGGCCGAGCCCGGTGCCTCCGAAACGGCGCGTGGTCGACGAGTCCGCCTGCTCGAACTCGGCGAAGATCCGCGTCATCTCCTCGTCCGTCATCCCGATTCCGGTGTCCTCCACGTCGAATCGAAGCCACAACGAGCTGCGCGGCGGGGCGCTGACCTCGATCGTGACGCTTCCCTTCTCCGTGAACTTGATGGCGTTGCCGACCAGGTTCATCAGGATCTGACGCAGCCGCGTCGGATCCGACTCGATCTGGCCCGGGAGATTCGGCGGGACGATCCGCAGCGACATGTCGAGGCCCTTCACCTGTGCGCGGTTTCGCATGAGCGCGCACACTTCCCCCGCGATCTGACGCGGCGAACAAGCGATCGCCTCGACCTTCAGCTTGCCGGCTTCGATCTTGGTGATCTCGAGGATGTCGCTCAGGATCGCCAGCAGGTGCTCCCCGTTGCGGCGAATGACGCGCGCGATCTCGTGCCGCTCGGTGAACTTGAGCCGCTGGTCTTCGAGCAGGTCGGCGAAGCCCAGAATGGCGGCCAGCGGCGTCCGGATCTCGTGGCTCATGTTGGCCAGGAAGTCGGTCTTGGCGCGGCTCGAACGGGTCAGCGTCGCGTTGGCTTCGGCGAGATCACGGGTCCGGGCCTCGACGCGCCCCTCCAGTGAGAGACGCATCAGCCTTTGCCGGCGCAGGCCCTGGATGCCCATGATCGCGGAGAGCAGCGCCGCGATGCCCAGTGCGACCTCCAGGCCCCAGCGGTAAAAGGCGATGCGATCGACGCGACGAACGTACGCGGCGATCAGATCGTCCAGGCGGGCGCCCACTGGCAAGTTCATGACCTCGGCGATGCCCGCCTCGGAGCGGATGCGGTCTTGCTGGGCGAGGCCGGCCTGGGCCGAGATCCTCTCCAGCACGACTCCCAGCGGTCCGGTTACGGGCGGACTCGCCGCCAGCGCCACGCGGGCATGCTCGACCGCGCGAACCTGCTGGCTCCCGCTGTCGACGAGGAGTCGCGACAACGCCAACAGGAGAACGGTGGCGCGGCGATGGGCCTCCCTCTCTGCCTCGTCCTGCGGTCGGATCTCGCCGAGGTCGGCCGCGGACACCGAGAGGGTCGCGACGGTGTTACGGAGGATCGCGAAAGAGCTCTTGAAGTCTTCCACCGCACGGAGCTTGGAACGAATGGTGGCCGCCGCCACTCGGCGGGCGACATCGATGGCTTTCCCGCTGGTGCCGAACGCCGCCGGGCCTTCCAGGACGGCCGCGCTTTGCAGATCGATCGCCGCGGTCGCTTCGACGATCGGATCGTAGCTGGCCAGCAAGCTATGACGCACGCGCATCAGCATCAAGCTGAGGCCGGTATCGCGCTCCTTGAGCTGCCGTATCCCTTCGACCGTCCGCCGGTTGTTGTGGATGGCGGGGTTGACCCCGGCGACCAGAATGGTGCCCAGTCCGACGCTAGCGATTCCGAGACCGACGAGTCTGGCGGCCCTACGGGGCAGACGCAAAGGTCACTCCGGGACTGGTTCCTCGCAGGCTGCCGAGAAACGTCTCGATCAGGGCCACGTCGCCGTTGGACAGCTCCCTGCCCAGTTGATAGCGAGCCATCAAACGGATCGCCTGGGCGAGCGTCGAAACGGTTCCATTGTGGAAGTAAGGCGCCGTGAGCGAAACCAGCCGGAGGCTCGGCACCTTGAACACATAGCGATCCTCTTCGCGTTTCGTGACGTTGTAGCGGCCGAGATCCGCCGAGCTCGGGTTCGGAACGTCGCCGAAGTAGTCGCGCGCGACACCGATCCGCTCGAACATGTTGCCGCCCACATTGGCGCCCTGATGGCAGCTCGCGCACCCGTAGCTCTTGAACAAGTCGTAGCCGCGCTGCTCGTCCGCGTCGATGCCGGGCTCGCTCCCCGCGAGAAACTGATCGAAGCGAGAGCCGGGCAACACCAACGATCGCTCGTAGGTCGCCATGGCATCGCGGATCGTCGCCGCGGTGAACCGAGCCTCGCCGTAGGACTCGCGCACTTGACGCACCCAAGAAGGGTCCCGTCCCAGCTTTGCGATCACCTCTTCGAAGCTGCTGCCCATCTCCCGTGGGTTGTGGATCGGTCCCTCGACCTGGCCCTCCAGCGAGGATTCGCGGCCGTCCCAGAACTGTCGAAAGTTGAGCGCGGCGTTGAAGACGGTCGGCGTGTTCACGCTCCCCACGGCCGCGCCCATACCGATCGAGAGCGGGAGGCCGTCGACACCGCCTCGTTCCAGAACGTGGCAACTGGCGCACGAGATCGAATCGTCGTGGGATAGGCGCGGCTCGTTGAAGAGACGCCGCCCGAGCGCGACGCGTCGCGCGTCGAGCGCCGCCATCTTCGGCACGGGAAGGATCGGCTCGTCCAGACCGCCGGCGCGAAAGCCCGCGAGCACGCGATCCGTCTCTTTTGGGAACGAGCGACCCGACTGGCACGCCAGTAGGAAGAACGCGCACAAGCCCCACCCCCAGAACCACCTCGTGAACCGCTCCATGATCCCCGGAAGCATCGAGTGAGCGTGTGCTTACTTGAGGCGAGGTCTCGAAGCCCGCCATCGCAAGAACCTCGCGCGGCAATGACGTTTGACGACGCGCCGCTCTTGGCCCCTGACCGCGAACGTGCGATGGTGGCACGCGTCGGGGCCGGTCCTTCGCGCCCTACCGTCGGGTGGGCAAACAACGACCCTTTCGTGTGGAGGTGAGCGTGATGGTTCCGGCGTTGCGCCTGGCTGGCGTTGGCGGCTTGGTTCTCGGTTTGGTGGCGTTCACGTTTCGCTACGCCGAGGGCCTCAGCTATTTCTCGACGGATCCGCGGGCGTGCGCGAACTGCCACATCATGAACGATCAGTACGCGTCGTGGACCAAGGGTCCCCATCACGGCGCCGCTGGTTGCGTCGACTGTCATCTACCCCACGCCTTCGTGGCCAAGTACATCGCGAAGGGACTGAATGGCTACCACCACTCGAAGGGTTTCACGCTCCAGGACTTCCATGAACCGATCCTGATCAAGCCCCGCAACGCGGCCATCCTTCAGGACAGCTGTCTCCGTTGCCACGGCGATTTCGTTCACGACATTCTCACGCAAGCCGAGCGGCCGGGTGACGCCGTTCGCTGCGTTCATTGCCACCGCGGTGTCGGGCACGGCGCGCGCAACTGAGCCGAGGGAGAGCGAGACCATGAGCAGCCCCAATGAACCGCACGATTCAAAGTTGCCGCCGGCGGCGCTCACGCCCGCGGGAGCCCGCCGCCGGCGCGCGAGCCGCGCCGGCATCGTCGCCGTGGCGGTGATCTTCGCCGCCGTGGGCTTTACCGCCGCCGCCCTGTTGACCAACATCTTTCAGCGCAAGCAAGAGGCCAAGAATCCCTACCTCCGTCTCGTCGAGGTGAGCGAGGGAACGACCGACCCCGTCCCGTGGGGCATCAACTGGCCCCGCGAGCTCGACGGCTACCGCCGCACGGTCGAGGTCTCACAGACGCGGTTCGGCGGCTCGGAGACGCTGCCGAAGGAAAAGCTCGAACGCGATCCGTGGCTCAAACGGCTGTTCGCGGGCTATGCGTTCTCGATCGACTATCGCGATCGGCGCGGCCACGCCCACATGCTCGAGGATCAGGAGCAGACCAAGCGGGTGACGGAGCGCCCTCAGCCCGGCAATTGCCTGCACTGCCACGCTTCGGTGATTCCGACCTACCGGCGCCTCGGGGAAGGTGATGTCTTCAAGGGCTTCGCGATCCTGGGCCAGATGACCTATGCGGGCGCCCACGCCGAGGTCGCGAAGACCGGCTCTACCGACCCGGTCGCGGGGAGCACCAACGGATGGATGACTCAACACGTGGGCGTGCACCCCGTGAGCTGCGTCGATTGCCACGACCCCAAGCTGATGCAGCTGCGCGTGACCCGGCCTGGATTCATCCTGGGCATTCAGGCCCTGGCCGCCAGCAATGAGCCGACGCCCCAGATCCCCAGCATCGAACGCTGGCGCAGCTCCGACCGGGCGCGTCCCTACGACGCCAACGCCGACGCTTCACGGCAGGAGATGCGTTCATTCGTCTGCGGTCAATGCCACGTGGAGTACTACTGCGGACCGAAGACCACGCTGTTCTTCCCCTGGAATCGGGGTCTCAAGGTCGAGCAGATCGAGAGCACCTACGACGACTACAAGTTCCCCGACGGCCATCGCTTCTACGACTGGCAACACGGCGAGACCGGCGCAGAGGTGCTGAAGGCGCAACACCCCGAGTTCGAGATGTGGAGCCAGGGGATTCACGCCCGTTCCGGAGTTGCGTGCGCCGACTGTCACATGCCCTACCGGCGCGAAGGCGCGATGAAGGTTTCGGACCACTGGGTACGCAGCCCGCTCGTGAACGTCAGCCGCGCCTGCCAGTCCTGCCATCCGTACGAGGAGTCAGAGATCCAGGCGCGCGTCGCCACCATTCAAGAGCGAACGCACACCTTGCTGGAGCGCGCCGCCTCGGCCGCCATGGACATGCTCGATGCGATCGTCGCCGCCAAGCGCTCGGGCGCGACGCCCGAACGCCTGACACCCGCGCTCGAGCTCCAGCGAAAGGCGCAATGGCGGCTCGACTTCGTCGCCGCCGAGAACTCGATGGGATTCCATGCGCCCGCAGAGGCGGCGCGCATCCTGGCCGAGTCGATCGACTACTCGCGACAAGCGCAGCTCGTGGCCCAGACGCTGAACACGCCCCGGACACCGCCCGCGCCCGTCCCTTAGGGTCCCTTGGCTGGAACGGCCGCCCCCGTCAGTTCGCCAGGAACTTGGCAACGATCTCCTCGAGCTTTCGTCGCTCGACCGGCTTGGTGACGTATCCGTCGATGCCGGCGTCGAATGCCCTCTGCTCGTCTCCGCTCATCGCGAGCGCCGTCAGAGCGACGATCGGAATCTGCGCCAGCTCGGGGTCGGCCCGGATCTCCCGCGCGGCCGTGTAGCCGTCCTTTCCCGGCATGGCCAGATCCATGACAATCAGCGCCGGCCGTTCCTTTCGCGCCGCCTCGATGCCGGAATTGCCGTCGACCGCGGCGACGGTCCGGTAGCCCTTGCGTTCGAGGATCGAACAGGCCAGCGTGCGATTGACGTCGCTGTCATCGACGACCAGGATTGTGGTTTCGGCTCTCCGGCTCGCGGCCGGCAGCTCCACCGCGGGCGTGACTTCGGGCGATTCCTGCACCTCGACGGAGGTTTGCGGGGCGCGGTCCCGCGTCGCCTCGCTCACCGCGGCGAGAAGATCATCCTCGGTCACGCTTCCCTTGGCCGCCAGCCAGCGCACGTCCTTGCGAAGGCGATCGCGCTCCGCGGCCGACAGGTCGGCTGCCGTGAGGACGACGATCGGCCGCCCGCGCGTCCGTTCGCCGGCCGTGAAGGCGTCGATGATCTCGAACCCCGACAGGCCCGGCATCACGAGATCGACGATCAGGAGATCCGGCGGATCGGTCTGAAGAGACGCGAGGCCGGCACGCGGGTCGTGAAAGGTCCGCACTTCGTAGCCCGCCGGTGTCAGCGTCGCGTCGAGCAGCGCCAGGACGCGTGGGTCGTCGTCAATCGCGCAAATCATCGGCCGCCGGGTTGCCGAGCTGCCCGGCGCAATGAGGCGCTGCAGCTGGTGGAGGAGCTGTCTCGCCTCGACCGGCTTCGGAACCAGGTTCGCGCGGTACATGCGGCTCATGACGACCGGGATCTCGCGGGTCTCTTCTCGGCGCGCCAGGGCGTCCAGCATGCGAATCCCGTCGCGGCGATCGGTGCCGGGGTCGAGAACGATCGCCGCCGGGCGCACCTCGGCGGCGACCGCGGCCACGTCACGACCGTTGTCGAACTCGATGACGCGATACCCACCCGACTCCAGCCGCGCACGAACCTGTCCCGCCGAGCGACGATTGTCGTCCACGATCATCACCAGCGGTCGATCCGCGATGGACGCGCCGCCCGGGGTGCCTGCGTCGGCTGCCGGGATCGTGAAAGCGAACGTCGCACCGCCACCCGGCGCCGAATCGACGCCGATCGTTCCACCGTGTTGCTCGACGAGCCGCTTGGAAATGGCCAGGCCGAGTCCGGTGCCCTGATGCTTCTTGTGCAACGGATTCTCCCCCTGCACGAAGGGCTCGAACAATCGGCCGAGGAGCGCGGGCTCGATGCCGGGGCCCTGGTCCGATACACGAAAGCGAACGAAGGGCCCGGTATTCTCCGCCACGGCCAGGATCGTCGACCCGTCGGGCGCAAACTTGACGGCGTTGGACAAGAGGTTGAGCAATATCTGGCGAAGCTTGGCCGGGTCGCCGTCCACGGGCCGCTGCGCCAGGACCTCTCGCTTGATGACCAGGTTCTTCTTCGAGGCCGCGGGCCCGATCAGCGTGCAAGCCTCGGTCAGCAGATCGGCTGGAGCGATCGCGACGCGCTTCAACGATGCATGCCCGGCCTCGATCTTCGACAGATCGAGGATGTCGTTGATCAGGGCGAGGAGGTTCCGGCCGCTGGCGAGGATATGTCCGAGGTGGATCGCATCGTCGGACCGATCCGACGTCTCGGGATCCAACATGAGCTCGGAGAATCCGATGATCGAGTTGAGAGGCGTCCGCAGCTCGTGCGACATGTTGGCCAGGAACTCTGACTTGAGCTGGTCAGCGCGCGAGATCTCCTGGTTCTTCTGGCGGACCTCTCGCTGCTGGGCCTTCAGCTCCTCCCGTTGCGCGATCAGCTCCTCCTTTTGCGCCTGCAGCTCGTCGCTTGCGCGTTCGAGGTCAATCGTCCGCTCGCGCACCTTCTGCTCCAGGTGATCGCGGTCAGACTGCAAGACCTCGGCCATCGCATTGAAGGCTCGGCCGAGCTTGCCAACCTCATCTTCAGCGGCGATCGGCGCGCGCGTGTCAAGATCTCCCTGTCGCAGCGCATCCGCGGCGGTCACGAGGCTCCGGAGCGGGCGGATGACGCTGGCGATCACGCCAAGACCCAGCAGGAGCGCGATGACGACCAGACCGGCCCCGCCGATCGCGCTGCGCGCCGTGAGCGCCTGGACCGGCGCCTCGATGGATGCCACGGGCGCCAGACAGAACACGGTCCACGAGACCGTCCGCAGCCTGCGTGCGACCACCAAGTTCATCTGGCCGTTCGCGGGCGAGTAGCCTTTGAAGACAGTCTCGTGATCGAGCGCGACCTGGCGCGCGCGATCGAACTCACCCGGCATCTCCACGGGTGATTCCAGCAACTCCCGGGTGCGCTCACCGAACCGCTTCTCCGCCACGAAAGCCGCGATCACGTCCGCTTTCAGCGTGCCGCCGGGGCGAAACACTTCACTGTCACTGAAGGAGTGGGCGATCCGGATGCCGTAGCGATCGTAGAGGACCGAAAAACTTCCCGAGCCCGCGCGCCCGTTGCCCGCGCGCAGCGCGTCCCAGAAGGCGGCCGCCCGGACATAGAGCGCGACGACGGCGACGATCTTTCCGTCGGCCGCTCGAACCGGCGCCGCGTAGGCGATGACCGGCGCCGGCTCGGGCGCCATCATCGCGACGAAGAGATCCGACGCGACGAAAGCTCCGCCCGCTGCTTCACGGAAATAGTTGCGGAGCCTGACGTCGGGATCGATCGGGAAATAGCTGGTCGCAAAGAGCTGGCGGCCGTCGAGATCCAGAATCCCCACGCCCCGGACCCGCTGATCGCTTCGTACGAAGACGTCCAAAGTGTCGTGGAGATCCTTGTCGTAACGGGCCTGTTCGGCCGTGGATCCGCTGGTCAAGAAGTTGCGAACCAGCGGGATGGACGCGGTCCGCGAGGCGGCGGCCCGGTAGCCTTCGTTGAATCCGTCGAGCTCGGCGGCGAGCTGATCTCCCCGCGTCCCCAGCACGGAGACCGCCTGACCCCGAGCGAACGATTGTGCGCGCACCGACATGAACACGATGGCGACCGTCATCGGAGCCAACGACGCCAGGAGCAGCAAAGCGATCAGCTTTCGCCGAATCGGCATGCCCACCAAGCCCACCATTTTCAAGGTGTCACCGGATCCGCTTGAAGATATGTAGCGCCGCGTCCGTTCCCGGATAGGGAGCGAAGCTCCCCTTCAAATCGCCCGGCAACGTCTCCACCAGTCCCAGGACCAGGACGCCCTCGGGCTTGAGGACGGCATGGAGCCGCTCGAGCGCCTTCTCTCGCAAGCGCGTGTCGAGATAAATGAGGACGTTGCGAAAGCTGATGATCTGAAACGACGCCAGAATCGCCTCGGACGGCGTCAGGAGCGGTCCCATCAGGTCGTGCCAAGCGAAGATCACGCGGCCGCGGAGCTCATCCGGCATGACAATCTCGTCGCTCAGGCCGGCCGAATCGGGTGATTGCGGCAAGAACCGCACTCTGAGACGCTGCGGAACGTCGAGCTCCGCTGCCGCCCGATATCGACCGGCGCGCGCGATGGCCAGCGACCGCTCATCCACGTCGGAGCCGAGCACCTCGATCGGGGGACCTCCGAACATCTCGCGGCACCACACCATCAGCATCGCCCATGACCACGCCTCCTCACCCGTCGCCGTCCCCGCCACCCAGGTTCGCAGCGGACCGGCGATGCGCGCCAGTTGATCGGGGATGACCCATTTCTCCAGCGCGTCGAAGACCTCCCGATCCCGAAAGAACGACGAGACCGGAACCACCAGCGCCTCGACCAGCCGCTCGATCTCCGCTTGATCCCGCTCGAGCCGCGCAACATACCGCGACATCTCGGCGACGCCGACCGCCCTCATCCGCGCCGCAATTCCCCGCTCGATCACCGCCCGCCGGTGGTCTCGGAAGTCGACGCCTCTCCGCACAGCGATCAGCGCCAGCACTCGTTCGATCGTTTCGTCGGCCACCGCTGTTCTCAGCGCGACCCGCGGGAGGCGATTCTCGGCAGAAAGATTCCGAACACCGTTCCGCCGCCCTCGCGATCGCGCACCAGCGCCCGGCCGCCGTGTGCCGTGGCGACCAGGTTGACCATGTGCAGCCCGAGCCCGAACCCCCGCCGGACGTTGCCGCGCGCCGCTTCCACGGAGCCAAATTTCTTGAACAGCTCGCTCTTGAAGGCTTCCGGCACACCGCACCCCCGATCGGATACGATGATCTCGATGCCTCCGTCGACGTCGGTGACGCTGGCCGACACCTCGGCGCCGGGTGGCGAATACTTCACCGCGTTGGACAGCAGATTCTCCATGGCGCGCTTCACCAGCTTCTTGTCGGCCTGGACGCAGTGATGTGACTTGCCGGCCAGCCGCGCGATGCGAACCTCCCGGGCGCGCGCCGTGCCGGAGATCGATGCAATGGCATCGGCGAGCACGAGATCGGTGTCGACCAGCTCTCGCGTGAGATCCAGGGCGCCGGCCTCCGACTGGCGCACGTGCAACATGTCCTCGAGGATCTCTCTGAGATCGTCGCCCGCCGCGACCGCCAGCTCCAGGTTTGCGCGTTGATTCTCGTCGGATACGGCCGCGCTCATGAAATCGAGCATGCTGGTGAGCCCGCCCAGCGGATTGCGCAGATCGTGCACGAGGAGCGAGACGAGATCGTCCTTGAGCCCGTCCGCCGTCTTCAGCTCGCCGATCTTTTCATGCAAGAGGCGCTCTTGCCGGCGAAGCTGGAGGAAGGTCCGCACGCGCAGCTTGAGCTCGCGGGGATTGATCGGCTTCGTGAGAAAATCATCCGCGCCCGCCTCGAGGCCGCGGTTGCGATCCTCTTGCTCGCCAAGCGCGGTCACCAGAATCACCGGAATGTATTCATCGCGAGCCTGGGCGCGATTCTTGATGAGGCGACAACCCTCGTAGCCGTTGTGTTCTCCCGGCATCATGACGTCGAGGAGCACCAGATCGATGGGACCGCTGTCGATGAAGCGCAGCCCCGCGCCCATGGTCTCCGCCTCGAGAATCTCGTATCGATCGCGGAGAAATCCGCGGACGAGCGCTCGATTGCGGGCGTCGTCATCAACCAACAAAACAATGGGCTTCGCCGGTTCCACCACGCTCCCATCCCTCCCTAGTCTCTCGATCGACGAAAGACGGTAGATTTTGACTATACGCACGTGCTAAGTGGCAATGCAATGTTGAGCGCTTGTTTCCATGAAGACCGGCGGAGGCGGGAAACAAGCAGTGACGCCGGTCATCGCGGAGGTGAGCGGCAACTATGGTGACGGCGCCATAGCGCGCGGCTCTCCACTTCATTTCATTTCATTTCATTTGATTGGTAGGGAGAGGCATGGGGAAGAACGAGCGATCGAGCGATGACCGCGCTATCGTGGCTCCGTTCCCCGTGGTCGGAATCGGCGCCTCCGCCGGCGGGCTCGAGGCGTTCACGCAGTTGCTGCCCCAGCTTCCCGCCGACAGCGGGATGGCGTTCGTGCTGATCCAGCACCTCGACCCGCGGCACAAGAGCATCCTCGTCGACGTCCTCCGCCCGATGACGCGCCTGCCGGTCATCCAGGTTCGGCACGGAGAACGCGTCCGGCCCGATCACATCTACGTGATGCCTCCCGACGCCGACGTCTCGATCGAGGGCGGCGAATTCAGACTGTCCTCTCGCGCCAAGCATTCAGGCAGACCTCACTTGCCGATCGATGCCTTTTTCACGGCGCTCGCAGCCGACCGTGGCGACCGCGCCATCGGCGTGGTCCTGTCTGGAACGGCCTCGGACGGAACGAACGGGCTGAGAGCCATCAAGGAACGTGCGGGGATCGCGCTGGCCCAGGAGCCCAAGACCGCGAAATTCGGTTCCATGCCCCAAAGCGCGATCGACGCCGGGGTCGTCGACCACGCGCTGTCCATTCCGCGGCTCGCCAAGGAGCTGGTGCGTCTCAGCCGTCACCCCTACCTGATTGGCGCGCGGAGGGCGAGCCGCTCTCGCCCGTCCAGCCGTGCTCCGAGCGGTCGGAAGAGACCCGACGGTACCGACGACGGCCCCGTGCTGGTGAAGATCATGAGGCTCGTCAAAACCGTCGTGGGCACGGACCTCGCCGAGTACAGATCTCCGACGATCGAGCGACGCCTGGCCCGACGGATGGCGCTACGCGGAGTCAAAGACCGGAGTGCCTATCTCGGCCTTCTCGAGCGCGAGCCTGGCGAGGTGCGCGCGCTCGGCGAGGACGTCCTGATCCACGTCTCGTCGTTCTTTCGAGATCCCCAGGTCTTCGAGACTTTGAAGCGAACGGTCTTTCCAGAGATTCTGAAGCACAAGGCTGAAGGAGCGCCGATCCGGATCTGGGTTGCTGGATGCGCGGGCGGGGAAGAGGTCTACTCGCTGGCGCTCTGTCTGCTGGAGCTCCTCGGGGATTCGACCTACTCGCACCCGGTCCAGATTTTCGGCTCCGACGTCAGCGAGCATTCGGTCCTCGCGAGCCGCAACGGGACGTACAGCGAAGCCGCCATGCGAGGCGTGAGCGAGGAGCGTCGCCGGCGGTATTTCACGAAGACGGAGAACGGGTTTCGAATCAACAAGACGGTGCGCGATCTCTGCGTGTTCATCCGGCACGACCTGGCCCGCGATCCGCCGTTCTCGAAGCTGGACCTGATAAGCTGCCGTAACGTATTGATCTACTTCGATCAAACGCTCCAAAAGCGGGTTTTGCCGACGTTCCACTACGGCCTCAATCAGCCAGGCTTCCTGCTGCTCGGCCGTACGGAGCACATCTCCGGCTTCAACGAGCTGTTTTTCCCGATTGGTGGCTCGAGCAAGATCTTCGCGCGCTCCGCGCTACCGAGTCGCCTGTCCTTCTTGCGACAACTCGAACCGCGAGGCGACCTGCCTCCGGCCAGCACGCAACAAACGGCGGATCCGGGGCGGCGAGTCGGAGATATCGGAAGGCACCTCGACAAGCTGCTCCTGGCCCGCTATGCGCCACCCGCAGTCCTGGTCGACGACAAGCTCGAGGTTGTGCAATTTCGCGGCCGGATCGGTTCCTTCCTGCAGCCGGCGCCGGGCGAACCTCAGACGAACGTCATCAAGATGGCGCGCGGAGGGCTGCTTTCGAAGCTGCGCACGACCTTGGCCCGGGCGCGACGCGAGATGGCGCCGGTCCGGACCGAAGGGGTCGAGATCCACGACAACGGCTCGCTCACGACTTGCGACATCCTGGTGATCCCGTTCGCCGGTCTGCCACAGCTCAAGGAACCTCTGTTCGTGATCCTCTTCGAAGCGACGCCCGTGACCGATGAGAGCCCGCGAGTGCGACGCGCGAAGACGACGGCGCGCGACGCCCGAAGGATCGCCACGCTCGAGCACGAGCTGTCGGCGACCTCGGAGTATCTGCGCTCCCTGATAGAGGACCAGAACCGCAGCAATGCCGACCTCGGCTCAGCCAACGAAGAGCTGGTTTCGGGTAACGAGGAGCTGCAGAGCCTCAACGAGGAGCTCGAGACCGCGAAGGAGGAGCTGCAATCGACGAACGAAGAGCTCACGACGGTCAACGACGAGCTGCATATCCGAAATCTCGAGACCGCCCAGATCAACCTCGATCTGGTCAACCTGCTCGACACCATCGACATGCCCCTGGTGATCCTCGATGGGCAGCGCCACATTCGCCGGTTCACGCCCCAGGTGCGTAACATCCTGAATCTGTTGCCATCAGACGTGGGCCGGCCCTTTGGCGACATCAAACCCAACATCGACGTCCCCGATCTGGACCGGCAGGTAGCAGAAGTGATCGCCACGCTGATTCCCCGCGACTGGGAGGTGCAGGACAAGGGCGGACGCTGGTTTCGAATCGCCATCCGGCCGCACCAAGGAAACGACCCGGTCGGAGGCGCGATCGTCAGCTTTCTCGACATCCACACCTTCAAACATCATCTCAGCGAGATCGAGCGGGCCAAGGACGCGGCCGAGCGGGCCGATCGCGCCAAGGATCAATTCCTCGCCGTGCTGTCGCACGAGCTTCGGACGCCGCTGGCCGCCCTTCTGATGCAGACTCAGCTGCTCCGTCAGGCGGGACCCGACGAGGCGAAGCAGGACCGCGCATGCGAGGCGATCGAGCGCAGCACCCAGTTGCAGGTGAAGCTCATCGACGATCTTCTCGACGTCTCCCGTATCGTGACCGGGAAGATGAAGATCGAGCTACGGTCCGCGGATCTGGTGGCGGCCGTGAGGGCGGCGCTCGATGGTCTGGCGACCCTGATCGCCCACAAGTCGATCGAGCTCCGGGTCTTTTTGGACAGCACGTTGGCGCCGGTCGCTGGCGACCGCACACGACTCGAGCAAGTTGTCTTCAATCTGGTCGGCAACGCCATCAAATTCACGCCTCCAGGAGGGGTGGTCACCGTCTCGCTGAAGGCCGCCGGGGGCCAGGCGCATCTGGCGGTCAGCGACACCGGGGTGGGAATCGAACCAAGCTTCTTGCCGCACGTCTTCGAACGCCTGACCCAGGGCGATGGGTCGAGCACGCGATCTCACAACGGGCTGGGCCTGGGACTGGCCATCGTGCACTACATCGTCGAGGCGCACGCCGGAACGGTCCGCGCCGAAAGCGCCGGGCCAGGTCACGGCGCGACCTTTCGCGTGAGTTTGCCGCTGATTCCGGGACCGCTGAAACGGTCCGGGGCCGCCAACCCGTCAAAGCGGAAAGCTGCAAAGTCGAGAGAGCGCACCTTTGTCGGTCGTTTGGCGGGCCGTCGCGTATTGTTGGTCGAGGACAACCGTGACGTCCGCGACGCATTGGCTGAAATGCTCGTCATCACGGGAGCGACGGTCAGGACGGCCGAATCGGCGGCCGTTGCCATGCGCATCTTTCGCCGCTTTCGTCCCCATGCTCTGGTCTGCGACATCGCCATGCCCGGGGAGGACGGTTATGCATTCATCGCCAAGATCAGAGCGCTGAAATCACGCGATCGGAACGTGCCGGCGCTCGCACTCACGGCCCTCGCGGGTAATGCGGCCCGGCGCCGCGCACTCGGGGCCGGCTTCCAGATGTATCTCGCGAAACCAATTGAAGCCGGCCGTTTCGCAGAGACAATGAATGACCTTCTGAATTTGAAGGCACGAACTTCCATTCGAAACTCGCGCGTGGTTCGTAAACATTCTTGAGATCCTGATCTTGATGCTTGACATCGTTGCTGACCCCGACACAATGCGTCCGGATAGCACGGCATCTTGGTCGCGAGGGGGATTTGGAGGTCGGCATGAACGCGCAGACGACTCGGGCTGGTAGGTCTCCGAAGGGGCCCTCGCGCGGTAAACGGACGCCAGGCGCCGGACCAACCAAGGGTCGCATTCTCGTCGTCGAGGACGAGCAGATCCTCCGCGATGCGATGGGCCCGCTCCTCGAGGAGCGGGGTCACGAGGTCGTCTTTGCCGAGAACGGCCGTGAGGCGCTGAGGCGCCTTCACGAAAGCCCCATTCCCGACATCATCGTTCTCGATCTCCGAATGCCGATCATGGACGGGTGGGAGTTCAGGGCCCTTCAAAAGGGCGACCCCGAGCTGGACCTGATTCCGGTGGTCGCGATCTCGGCCGACGGAAGCGCACAGGCCGCGGCGATCTCCGCGGACGCGTACCTGCGCAAGCCGGTCGCCCCCGCGGAGCTTTTGGCGACGATCGATCGGGTATTGGGCGAGCGGGCGCACAGGATGCCCGCTCCGGCGGACGAAACGCGGCGGTTCGCGTACCTCAAGCGGTTGGTTGCCAGCGTGGGGCACGAAGTCAATAACCCGCTGACGATCGTCACACTCAACCTCAGTCAATCACTCGAGGATCTGCAGCCTTCGATTCAGGAGCTGGACCAGTACGGCGAAATGACTCCGGGCCCGAGCGTTTTGCATGAGATCGAATCCCGTCTGGTCGGGGTCACGGAAATGCTCGAAGAGTGCCAGGTCGGCGCGGAGCGGATCCGAAAAACCATCAGCAAGCTACAGCGACTCTCCTATCAGGGCGAAGAACCACCTGCCGTGCTCGACGTTCATGAGGTCATCGAGGAAGGAGTGACCGAGGCGTGGAGCGAGGTTCGCCGTCGCGCGCGGCTCATCAAGGTCTTTGGCCATGTTCGGCCGATCTTTGGAGAAGGCAAGGCGTTGCGGCAGGTATTTCGCAGCCTGCTGGTTTGCATGGCGCAGACCCTCTCCTCGCAGGATGTCGAGAGAAACGAGATCAAGATCTCCACGAGATTGGTTGTCGCCGACAGCGGCGCCGGCGTCCTCGTCGAGGTCATTGACTCGGGGATGAATACGCCGCGTGACGACGGCGCTGCCAGGAGAGATCCGAGCGTCACTACCTGGCTCCTGGGCGAGGGGGCAGCGATGGGCCTCGCGGCCAGCGAAGAGACCATTCGCCGCCACGGCGGTCACTTGAACGTGGAGATGAACGCCGGCAAGGCCAGGGTGTTTCAGGTCTTTTTGCCCTTTGGCGATCAGAGCGAGACCGAGTTTGCGCCCGCGACCACGCCGTCGGCCCCCGGCGCGGCGCTGGTGACCAGACGCATCCT
>Ga0265338_10001080_pt1 | contig 45234 bp, 41 predicted proteins | sample 42126metaG_FD_193579 | JGI IMG/M metagenome (GOLD analysis project Ga0265338, IMG submission 193579) | Rhizosphere microbial communities from Carex aquatilis grown in University of Washington, Seatle, WA, United States - 4-21-26 metaG | ecosystem: Host-associated > Plants > Roots > Rhizosphere... | reverse complement strand
ACGCGTACCCGTCGACGAAGAACGGTCCGGTGTAGAAGTGACCTATCGGTGTCCGCTATGCGGACTCGATCGATGCAGCTTTTGGAAGGCTGACAAGGGCCTTCACTTCGTGGGGGATAGCGACGATCGGCCTGATCTATTTATGACATCGCAGAATGTGGTTGGCTATGACTTTGCAAGTCCCCGATTTGCTAAGTTTGTAATGGACTCGAAGCTGCAAAATGTGGAACTCGTACGAATCGAGGATCTGTTGCCGCCGGAATAGTGAATCCTCGATAGACCGTAAGTGATTGCCGTGAAACCTGCAGTCATTGCGGGCAACTTCCGCAACAGGTTGCAGACCGGCAAGGACCAGCTCTTTCAGGAGATGCAGGCACCCAAGGTGGTGGCGCCCGAGGCGTCGGAGATCGGGTCGAACGTGTTTCAGGCGACAAGGCCGGATCTGCCGGTTCAGGCGCCTTTGCGGCTGAAGGAGTAAGTTCGGGGCTTGCTGAGGAGCTGAGGATGGAGGCTGAGAGCCAGACTCCGGCCAAGCTGGCGATGTCGCGGATCAAACAAATCTTGGGCCTCGACGAGCTTGGCGAAGGCCATATTCGCCAGGTTGTGGCGGACCTATCCTCACTAGCCCAGCGGACGATCGAGGCAGGCGGCAATTTCCCTGCCTGGGACAAGGAAATGGCGCTCCGGTTCGGGGATACGGTCCGGAACTTCGTTCGAGACGGGTGGGAGCAAGCACAGGCTGTGGTCGACGCGAGGAAGGCCAGAACCAAGGCCAACGGTAGCCGGGATCCACTCGGATCTGGCGGACCGCCCGGCGAGGCGGCGAACACTGGCTCACTAGAGGCCCCGGGAAGTTCCCGGGGCCTTTTCAATTCCGAGCCCTCTGCCAGGGTTTCAAAGGAGCCTGTTGAAAGCGGTCCAGGTACCCAAACGAGGGGCCCCGAGCCCAAGGATCCAAATTATAATGGACTCAAGAAGAGGTGGCTCAGGGCAGACGATGAGGGCAGGGCCCAGCTGGAAGAGGAGCATGCTTTCCTTCGGCAATTCGCGTGGGCTTACCGGACCTACGCCAAGGTTCATATTCACCACCTGTTGCCCCAAAAGTTTAGGGAATGGTTCAGGAGTCAGGGAATCGATATCGACGATCATAAATACTTGCACGCGATGGATGAGGGTGAGCATCTTGACATTCACGGCCGAGGCGGGGTATTCAAACCGCACTGGAACGGGGAATGGCAGGGATTTGTTGATTCATTCAAGAAGGGTGAGTAGGTTAGTACGGAGAAAATCGAGGCGTTTCTGAGGCAGTTGGTGGCACAGACAGAACTGAGGGCCGAACGATGGAGGTAATTCAACGCGACATGTTACTTCCTGGCATCGCGTACAGATTCAGCGATGCCTGTCCTTGGAAGTATCCAAGCTCGTACATTTGGGCGAGAATGCAAAACATGGATGGCGGCGTCGGAGACGGGCGCCATGAAGAAAAGCCTCTGCCGGACCTTTGCCCACACATTCCTGCGCAGCATCGGCCTGACTTTGATCGGGAGCGACCTGCAGCGCTATATAAGTATGGAAAGCCGCTCGGCGACATCCTTTGGCACTACGACCTGTTCCTGATCAAGGAAGAGTGGGTTCCGAGGTTTGAAGCAGAGGCGTTTACCGGCTTTGACTTCCGGCCCGTCGTCCTCTATAAGCGGTCGAACAGCAAGGAACTGCTGCCCGGCTTTGTAGAGATGTACATTTCAGGGCGCGTTCCAATAGACGAGGAACGATCCGGAGTCGAGCTCAAGTATCGATGCCCGCTCTGCGGCGTTACATACTATTCTCCTTGGAAAGAAGACAAGGGCCTTCATTTCAAAGGGGATAGCGAGAATTGGCCGGACCTCTTTACGATCGAGCAGGGGCTGACCTATTATCGCTTTGCGAGTCCGCGCTTTGCGAGGTTCGTGGTTGAAACGAGGCTTCACAATGTTCAACTCGTGCGCATTGAGGATCTGCTGACGCCCGAGCAGGAGGTTCAACTAACATTTACAAAGAGCAGACTGGCTTCTGCCGCCGGAGATGCAGCGAGCTAGACCACTTAAGAAAAGAACAGTGGGGCTCGGCGGGCAGGCGCAAGGTCGTCAGTTCAATTTCAGGAAGCTCACAGCTTCTAGATCTGGCTAGACCGGCGCGAACGATATCTGGCGGCTTGCGGGGCGTGGCGATTTACATCAGTCTGGAGCGCCGCCAGGCGAATCTGTCCAGTTAGGTCAGGGCTCTCTTGAGGCCCCGGGGAATCCCCGGGGCCTTTTCAATTCCGAGACCCTCCCAGGCGGCTCGGGGGTGGAAAAAGCGCTGGACCTCAAGGTTGAGGCCAAGGACGGCCCCAAGGATCCGAACTATAATTGGATTAAGAGGCAATGGCTTGCGGCAGACGACGCCGGTAAAGCCGAACTTGAAGACCAATATGATTTCCTCAGGCGATTCGCACGAGTCTACAGGGCTTATCCCAAGGTCCACGTACATCACTTACTACCCCGAAAGTTCATTAGGTGGTTCGAGAAGCAGAAGATCGACATCCATGACCACAAATACCTGCTTCCAATCGAAGAAGGCGAACACTATGACGTTCATGGTAGAGGCAAAATCTATGAACGGGACTGGAATAGAAAGTGGCAGAAGTTTATCGACGAGCGTCGGGGGAAGCAAGTCAGCGTGGAGGAAGTTGAAGCATTCTTGAGACAGTTAGTTAGAGAATTTCAATTGAAGGACGACAGATGGAGGTGATCCACCGCGACACGTTGCTTCCTGGCATCGCATACAGGTTCAGCGATGCCTGTCCTTGGGAATATCCAAGCTCGTACATTTGGGCGAGAATGCAAAACATGGATGGGGGCGTCGGAGACGTGCCTGATGCCGAGACGCCCGAGCATTCGCGTTGCCCTAACATTCCAGCGTGGCATGGTCCCGATTTTCATCGAGAGCGTCCGGCAGCCTTATACAAGTATGGAAAGCCCCTCGGTGACATCCTATGGCATTACGACCTGTTCTTGATCAAGGAGGAGTGGGTCCCCAGGTTCGACGCGGAAGCGTTTACCGGCTTTGATTTCAGGCCCGTCAATCTTTTCAAGAAATCAAACTGCAAGGAGCCCCTACCTGGATTTGTAGAGATGTACATTACCGGACGTGTTCCAATCGATGAAGAACGATCGGGTGTCGAGGTCACGTATCGATGCCCACTTTGTAATGTCACGCACTATACCGATTGGCGGGAAGATAGAGGGCTTCATTTCATGGGGGATCGTGAGAAATGGCCGGATCTCTTTACTACTGAGCAAGGGCTGACCTTTAATCGCTTTGCGAGCCCGCGCTTTGCGAGGTTCGTGGTTGAAACGAGGCTTCACAACGTTCAACTCGTGCGTATAGAGGATCTGCTGACGCCCGAGCAGGAGCTTCAACTGATGTTTACAAAGAGCAGACCGGCTTCTGCCGCCGGAGATGCAGCGAGCTAGACCACTTAAGAAAAGAACAGTGGGGCTTGGCGGGCAGGCGTGAGTCTTCAGTCGATTTCAGGAAGCTCGTAGCTTCTAGATTTGGCTGGCCTACGCCAAACGATATTTGGCGGCTTGCTGGGAGGGGCGACCCGCATCAGTCTAGAGCGCCGCCAGGCGAATCTGCAGAAATAGGTCAGGGCTCTCAAGAGGCCCCGGGGAATCCCCGGGGCCTTTTCAATTCCGAGACCCTTTCAGACGGCCCTGGTGCGAGAGACGGAAAATCAGCGGCCCTCAAGGTTGAGGCCAAGGACGGCCCCAAGAACTGTCCTCGAGCCAATGCTACCGCCCCCGCGCGATAGTGCATCGTCGGTTCCGCGGATTCAGTGCGTCGAAGGACCGCCGCAGACGGCGTCAAGCCGCCGACAAACAAGGTGCTGTCTCTTGGACTTGCTCACGACTCGCAAGCCCGCGCGCTCCATATTGTCGATTCGCTTGATGTTTTTCGAGCGCAGATCCGGCGGATTCGTAACTTGTTCGAGCTTGCAGACTGGAGAGTCTGCGCCACTGTGCGCGGAGGTCAGCGCCTGGGAATCCCCGGCTTCATCTTCAGCGACACCCGCGTGATCCTCCGCCGCGCCATGTTCTCCACGTACATCGTCCCAAGTTCCGTTTCAATCGAATCACCCAGCCTCGGCACCCGGTCCAACGCGGTCTGGAACATGGTGGCCAAAGTGTCGGTCGAGATTTCGTCGCTTAACTCGACCCCCAAACGAGAGCAAAGCTCGTCGAACCGAACGTCCGCCCTCGCCGTCACCCGGCCCCCTTCCAAAACCTCGATCTGGGGCCGGTCGGTTTCGAGTTGGTCCTCCAATTCCCCAAAAACCTCCTCCACCACGTCCTCCAGCGTGATCAGCCCGCTCGTGCCCCCGTATTCGTCCATCACGATCACAATCTGAGTCTTCGAGCCGCGCATCGTCGTGAGAACCCGGTCCGCAGTCAAATTCTCCGGGACCGCGACCGCCGGCCTCGCCAGCGTCCTTAGCGAAAAGTCCGGATGCTCCCAGTTCTTGATAATATCGTGGACGTATACGATGCCAAGCAGATGATCCAGATCTTCCTCCCAAACGGGAATGCGGGAGTGCGGAATATCGGCCAGTTTGGCAAACAGCTTCTCCTTGGGCAGGTCTACATCCAGAGTCTTCATGTCGAGTCGGTGGATCATCATGTCCTTCGCGTCGAGATCCTCGAGCCGGAGGGTTCGAGATAGCAGGTCCGCCTGCATCTTTTCCAGCATCCCCTCGTTCGAACCCGCCCGGATCAACAGCAGCAGCTCGTCCTTATTGAGAGCTTCGGATCGCCCCTCTTCCGGCTTGATCCCAAACGGCCGAAGCAGCACCGAGGCCGACGCTTGGGCGAGCCATGCCAGAGGCATCAGAATCTTGGTGACCACCGAAAGTGGCCCAGCCGTGAACCACGCCACCCGTTCAGGCATGCGCAGGGTCAGGTACTTCGGAAAAAGCTCGCCAACCACCACCAGCACATACGTGATCAGCAGGTAAGAAACCACAAAGCTGACAGGCCGCGGAACCCCCGTCCCCAACACGACCATAAGCCAACCGCGAACGAACGGCTCCGTGACGGAACCCACCGCGATACCCACCATCGTGATTCCGATCTGCGTTCCCGCAACATAAGGCGAAACGTTTTCCAGCACGCTCAAAACGTGCCTCGCGTTGCGCTTCCTCTGCCGGGCCATCGCCTCAATTCGGCTGCGCCGGGCGCCCACAAGCGCATATTCCGCCGCCACGAAAAAGGCGTTGACAAGGATCAGCAAAAGGCTGACGAGGACGAGCAGGCCCTTATCCTGGGTCATAGGTTCAGTATGGGGAAAGGACGTCGGGCGAAGGAATTAGGAAATAGGAAAATAGGAATGAAAGGGTGAGAGGTTTGGCTGGAAGGCCTTAGGTGAGTGGTAAGAAGTGCAGGGTTGGCCCGCCGGAAGTCATTCCGAAATCAAGCCTTCGATCTTCTTCGCCACCGTCTCTTCGCCACCCGATCCCATGGAGTCCAGTTCCCCAATCCATTTCGCCCGCACCTTGCCGGACTTGTCGACCAGGTAGATGGCCGGCCAATACTCCTGACTCCAGCGATCCCAGTTCTTGTTGTCGTTATCGACCAAAACCGGATATGTAATGCCTTTTTCCGCAATGAACGCCTTGAGCCGGGTCTCGTCGCGCTCAGCTTTCAGTTCTGGTGTATGAACTCCGATGATCGTAAAACCCATCGGCCCGTACTTCTTCTGCCACCGCTCATAGGCGGCCAGGTTCGCCAAGCAGTTTGAGCACTCGAAGGTCCAAAACTCGACCATCGTCACTTTGCCTTTGCGTGACGCCAGGGTAATTGGCCTCGACGTGTTCAGCCATTTGCTCCCGACCAGCTCGGGCGCGCTCTTGACTGTCACTTCGGGCGATTGAGCCGCGATGTGCCTTGCCCGCGAAGTCAAAATCGCGGCGGCTCCGGCTGCAACGAGAATTGCGATCCGGTAGCCCTGATAACGTCGGTCGAGGAAGTTTGGCATCTGCCTTCAAGACAGTTATTCCATTTATGAGAGTTCCGTCTAGCGCGAGATCAGCCAAAATCTTAGAACTTCCGCGTGATCGGCCGTGCAGGCAAGATCCATGCGTTGGCTTCGGAGTCGTCGACGGTTTGATTTCCAGATTTTAGAATCGCTGAAAGCTTCAAAGAGGAACGCAGATTGCCGACCGGAAGGACAGGACCGGTTTCCAATGGAAAAATTCGACGTGATTATCATCGGCTCCGGGCAGGGCGGAGATCCACTTGCCCGCGAATGCGCCAAAGCGGGCCGGAAGACCGCGCTCATCGAGCGCAGCCATGTTGGGGGCACGTGCATCAATACTGGCTGCACTCCCACCAAGACAATGGTTGCCAGCGCCCGGGTCGCTTACCTATCGAGGAGGGCTGCCGATTATGGAGTTAAGACCGGAGCGGTCGATGTCGACATGTCCAAGGTTCGCGCGCGCAAACGCAGGGTTGTACAGGAGTTCCGTCAGAGTGGCGAAGAGAAGGACACCCATACTCCCGGTCTCGAGCTCATTCGAGCGGAAGCGAGATTTACAGATTCCAAGACCCTCGCCGTAGCGGGGCGCGAACTCACCGCCGAAACCATCGTCATCGACGCGGGCGCAAGGCCGCGCATCCCTCCTATTCCCGGTTTGGATCAAGCTAACCATTTGGACAACGAGAGCGTGATGGAGTTGGATACGGTTCCCGAACACCTGGTGGTTCTCGGCGGAGGCTACATCGGCGTGGAGTTCGCCCAGATGTTTTGCCGCTTCGGAAGCAGAGTGACCGTCATCCAAAAAGCGAACCAATTGGTGGAAAGAGAAGACGAGGACGTGGCCGGAGCCCTTGCCGATATCTTTCGCCAGGACGGAATTGAGGTCTTGCTCGGCGCGGAAATCACGAAAGTGGAGCCCGGCCCGGCAGTTACAGTCAAGACCGGCGAGAGAACCCATAAAGTGAAGGGCTCCCACCTGCTCGTTGCGATTGGCCGCACGCCAAACTCTGACCGACTCGATCTCCCGGCGGCGGGAATCAAAACGGACCCGCGAGGCTGGATCGCCGTGAACGAAAAGCTCGAAACAAACGTGCCCGGCGTCTACGCGATTGGCGATGTGAACGGCGAGCCCCAGTTCACCCACATATCTTATGACGACTTCCGCATCTTGAAGTCAAATCTCTTGGAGGGCGGCGCAAAGACAACGCGAGATCGCCTAGTTCCGTATACCGCTTTCACCGACCCCCAACTGGGCCGCGTCGGCCTGAGCGAGCGGCAGGCCATCGACCAGAAAGTGCCTCACAAGATCGCGAAGATGCCAATGGAATCGGTGGCAAGAGCCTACGAAACGAGCGAGACGCGGGGATTCATGAAGGCCGTCCTCTCAACCGAATCCAAGCAGATTCTGGGGTTTGCCGTTCTCGGAATCGAAGGCGGCGAGATCATGAACATGGTCCAGATCGCGATGATGGGAAAGCTGCCCTACACGGCGCTTCGAGACGGGATCTTTGCGCACCCGACACTGGGCGAATCCCTCAACAATCTTTTCGCCAAACTGTAAGCTCGCCTAAACTAACGTGGAAACCCGGGCGCGGTTCGTATCAGGTAGGCCTGGCCCTGATGGTAAGCCGGGTGAAAGGCCAGCCGGGCAAGCGCGCCCTGTCCTGTTATAACGGGTCCTAGCGCGCTCACAAGCTCTATCTCCAGATTTTCTTTCGTGGGGCTTATGATCATTTGCTCCACCAGCCCTTTGGCGAAGGAAAGCGCATCTTGAACCCGAGCCGTCGTAATCTCTTCGTCGGCGAATGGGAAGGGCTTGTCGTTCACCACGCCATCGGTTGCCGAAGCCTTGATCCTGGTGCCAACCTCGTCGAGTTCAGTTCCCAAAATCTGGGACCCGAAAAGGACTTCGACTCCGGCCACGTGGATCGCCATCTGACCAATAGACGCAACGCTGTCATGGATGCGCCAGTTTAGCTGCGCGTCGTTCAGATCCGAAATCGTGTCCAAGAGCCGCGATCTGGAAATCTCCCAAGACTTAGAAAAGTCGCTCATCCACAAAGTTTACCAAGCGCTCCTAATGAACTGATGAGCGAACGGGACGCCCTTTGGCACGAGTTTGACGCGATGGCGAACCGACCCTTGCCCCAGCTTACGGAGACGGCGAATGCCATAATGATCGGAGATGAACCTGCGCGCAACACCGGTTTTCGTATTACTTGCGATCCTTGCGATCGGTTGCAAGCAACCGGCGCCACCGTCGTTTTCGATCGTCGGAGATTGGACCAACGATGAGCCTAATATGCGTAGCGGTTGGGTCAGTTTCAAGGAAGACGGGACTGCAACTATGACCCGTTCTCAGTTAGGCCCTGATAGCCATTCCGTTTACGTTATTGCGACAGCAACTTATAAGGTCACCGGCGACCAACTCGCCTTGCACCCGATCGATATGAAGATGGTCGCGCCAAAAGGCGCGAGCGAACGGGACCAGAAGATGGTGGAGAACGCCAACAAGGTGGCGCCAGCTGAAAAAGGTCAGGAATCGGTCGCCGTGATCAAGTGGAGGGACAAGGACAACTTCACCTTGACAAACATCGCCGGCGGAGCGAAGGGCAGCGTCGTCGGATTCTCTAGAAAGTAGAGGCTCGGCTGCGCCAAAGGGCGCTGGCTCCTTGCCGCACCCTCCAGCTTAGCCTGGCTAAGAAGCTTTAGGTATCATGGCTACCTATCTGCGACGTCCTAAAGCCATGAAACTTCGATCTACCTTCTTTATCCTTATTCTGGCGGCGCTCGTCTATGGCTGCAAGTCCGGCGAAGCAAATACAAGCAGTGCGCCCGAGGGGACAAGCGCAGCTAACGCCTCCGACGCAAGCGGGCCAACCTACCCGCTCGTTGGAACCTGGACGAACGACAACAAGCAGATGAAAGATAGCTTGATTGAGTTCAAAAATGATGGCACACTAGCGATTCACGGCATTGTTGGCGAAAAGGGAACGACGCACGACGTTGAAGGAACCTATAAACAGGATGGCGCCAAGTTGACGATGCATACGACAGCGGAAAAGTACGGCCCGGGGCCGGAGGCAGATGAGGCGCTCAAGAAGAGGATCGACGATCTAAACAAGAAGACTGCTGCCGAGGTTGCGAAGGGTGCGGACGGTGTTCTCAGCCTCAAGTGGGCGGACAAAGACACATTTGTGTTAACCGGCCCAAACAGAATCCAGGTGACGTTCAGACGCAAGTCCTAACGCAAACTGCGAAGGCTAGCAATCCGAGGCGGCGGCTCCTTTTTGTCCTATGGCCGCCCATTCGCCTCTCACAAATGAGAAGTCCTGACCGGCACCTGGTATCGTCTTGAATACCAATGAAACTACGCTCAACCCTGTTCATTATGATTCTGGCCGCCTTGGTCGTTGGATGTAAATCCGGCGATTCTTCCGCCAGCACGACGCCTGACACCTCAAAACCCGCCGACGCAACCGCGACCGACACAACCAAGCCGGCCGACACGACAGCCGACGCCTCCAAGACTGGCGCGTCTGGTGGCAACTCGGTCGTCGGATCCTGGACGACCGACGACAAGACGATGACGGATCAGAACGTCGAATTTAAAGAGGACGGTACGGTTTCGGGGACGGCGACTTTGTCCGAACCTAAAGGAGCGACCATCGAACTGGGGATGACCTATAAGATCGATGGCGACACAATGACGGAGAAGCCGGTATCGATGAAAATGACCGCCCCTCCCGACGCAGACGAGGCCACAAAAAAGGCGATTGACCAACAAAACAAGTTGGCTACACCCGAAGCCGCTGCCAAGCAGCCCGAACAGGTGGACACAATCAAGTGGGTGGACAAAGACACCTTTACGCTGACCGGGAAGGACGGAAAGGCCACCACGTTCAAGCGCAAGTCCTAAATCTGGCTCGCTTCGATTACGGCGCCACGAACTGGGAGGGTCGTGGCGCTTATTAATTTGGCCGCAACAATAGCGCATAATGCCTCATGAACCTTCGCTCACTCCCTGTGCTATTAGTTGCCGCCACCCTCGTTCTTGGGTGTAAATCAGGCGACTCTACTGCCAGCGCCGCGTCCGCCTCACCCAAATCTCCGTCGGACACGGCCGCAAGCGAAGCGACAAAGCCATCCTCCGATGCCCCGGCCACCTCCGGTAACTCGGTCGTCGGATCTTGGACCCACGACGACAAGGACCTCGAAGGGACCACCATCGAGTTCAAAGGCGATGGAACCATCGCCATTGCAGGCACGAATCCCAAAGGCACAACCCTGGAAGCATCCGAAACTTACGCGCTCGACGGCGACAAGATGACGGTCAAACCAACATCCATGAAATTAACGGCAGCAGCGAACGCCGACGAGAAGACGAAGAAGGATGTGGACGAAACCAACAGGAGCTTGACTCCGGAAGCCTACAAGAACATCCCTCCCGACGTGGAAACCGTTAAGTGGATTGACAAGGACACCTTTACGACCACCGGCGCATCGGGCAAAGTCGTAACATTCAAGCGCAAGGCGTAGGCCTAATTTTGGGGCGCACCGGAGCTCTGTTTTGCGGCGGCTTGCGAAGTCCTGAGCGAAGCCGAAGGGACGCCGCCGCATAACTAGAACTGCAATATCGTGAGAGGGCTTCAGCCCTTCCCGGTCGTCAACTTATGCAACAAGGGTAGGTCGTCGGCAATGAATTCCTTGACCCCGTCCGGGCCTGTCATACGTATCGTCATCGGCCCGCCGTATCGCGCCACCTTCAACGAGAAGTCAAAGAATGGACAGCAACGGTTTTCGGCCGACGTCCAAACAGCCGCCAGCGGATAAAGGCCCTGGCTCTTGGCAAAGTAAAGCTCGTACCCATCTTTTAGCTCCTTGACGACTGGCGCCGAGCTTATTAGCTTTTTCAGAACGCCTGGAAGCTGGGCACGCTCCTCCGCGCTAAGCGCGTTCATATTGCAGTAGAAGGCGGGACCGCTGTGGGGCGGTGACGCTTGAGATGCCTTGGTCGATACACCCATGGCAACTGCCACGACGAGTTGAATCGCGAGTAAATTCATCATATCGCCACCAGTGTATAAAGTTAAAGTAAACTTTAAGTCAAGATGTCTGAAGACTTTCTTCAAAAATTGTCGATCGGTGAACTGGCGAAGGCCTCGGGCGTTACGCCGTCCGCGATCCGCTATTATGAGTCGCGCGGTCTCCTTCGATCCAGCCGCACCGAAGGTGGCCAACGCAGATATGGCGGCGAGGCGCCGCTGGCCTTGCGCCAGTTGAGCTTCGCCAAGTCTGCCGGCTTCACGTTGGCCGAAGTTGGAGCCCTGCTAGGCCCAATGCAGACCGGCGAGCCCCTTTTTGATTCCTGGCGAGGCCTCGCCGAAAAGAAGCTTGTGGAACTGGACGCCGTTATCGACCAAGCTCAGGACATGAAACGTCGCCTCGCCCAGGCCCTCGCCTGTAGCTGCGAAAGGGTTGAAGATTGCGCCCTCCTCAACGATGCGACATGCACCTGACTACCTGACCAATGGAGTCTCTTGAGCTTAAGCGGATGGGGTGGCGACCGGCGTCTCTGACAGTCCGCAGAGGAGGTCGTCGATAACCTCGCCTGCCGTGTAAGAATCCCTTCCCGTCCTGAGAAATTGGGCGATGTTCGCCACGTCGTCGCCTGAAGTCACGATTGGCGGCTCCGGGACTTCCTTTCTCGTTTGGCCCAGCCCCACCGTGGCCAGCAGGCCGTTGCAAAGGCACTTTCTGCCTTCCGTGTTTGCGGGGTCGCCCTCTTTCCGAGCGTACTCCTCGGTTGGTTCGCCCGGGCACCTGTATCCGATGGCGCCCCCTTCCATACGATAAAGCTCACGCAAATATCCAAGATCGCAAACACGCTCCCTATCAGCATAGACAGAGTCCTCGGATAGGGTGTTTTCCATATGAAGCACCTTGAACGGGAAGCCGGTTGGCGATGCGAGGGGGTCGGTAAAGATTCGTGCGCGGTGCTCGGCGCTTAACTGGAGTGCCTGCGTTTTGATTTCGGGCAGTATTCCCGACTCTTCGCAGAATGCGAAAGCAGTTCCGACCTGGATACCCTGGGCGCCGAGTTCGAGGGCCTCTTGCAACCTCTCGGGCTTGCCAAACGAACCGGCAAGCCAGAAAGGAAGGCCAAGGTCGCGGATCTGGCCGAGGTCCGGGATATCGCGTGGCCCATAGACCGGCTCCCCCGCCTCGTCCACGACCAGTGCGCCGCGAGGCGGCGCATTATGGCCGCCTGCCGTGGCCCCCTCGACCACGAAGCCGTCAACTTTGCCGGTGCACTTTCGGGCCAAAGTCGAGGCCAAAGTGGATGAGGAGACGATGGCGAGAAACTGCGGGCGGCGAAGTGACTGCAAATCCGCGGGAGAGAACTCGCGCGGATCGAACTTCACCAAAAATTCCTCGCCGGACTCTGCTCCCGTCACGTCCAGCTTGAGTTCCGTCGGCTGGAGGGCTGCGAGGTGGTCGAGCGCGGCGGGAATGGCCCGCGGAATTCCTGCGCCCATCAACACGAAATCGACGCCTGCTAGCATGGACCCGAAAAGCGATGGAAGAGTCGGAATCTGTACCTTCTCGAGTAAGTTTATACCGACGAGGCCGTCATGCCCCGTTTTGGCGAGGAAGACTTCCGCGAAGTTGGCGACGACAATGAGTTCGAGGAGGGCGCGCGAGGGGCAAACGGTTGGTACGGGTTTCGACTTGAACGGCGTCGACGGCTTCTTGCCGCCCGACACGAAGTAGCGTGCCCAGACACGATCTGCCATCTCTTTGATCGGGAAATGATTCATAGCTTGCCGAAGGCGTCCGTCTGGGTCGCCCATCTGGAGCTTTCGGGCGAAGACGAGATCCAAACCAGTGCCTGAGACAACGCCGATCTGCCCTCTTCGAGCAACCGCCGATGCGAGGGGCCACGAGGAAACCGCAATTCCCATGCCGCCTTGAATGATTTGTGGATACTGCATATAGCCCTTCCATGGCTCTTGCGGGTGAATCCTTCCCCATAATCTGGGCAAAGCTGAATGCTGCTCAAGAGCAAGTTCAGCGTACCAGTAGGTTTGGTAACGCACAGGTCATGGCTTTAAATGACAGCAAGCCTATGACGGCCCGGCGAATTTCTCGCTTTGCGTCGACGAATTCTTGACATTTTGATTCCAACTTTCCCCAAAGTTCGCGTATCATAGGATTGAAGAGGCGAAAAATCAATAACGCACGGATTCGAAAGGGTCCGCGACGTTCCAAGGCTGCGGTTCGCCGCGCGGCCTTATAGGCCAGGGCTTTTAGCGCTGGCCTTCCTTTTTTTGTATTTCCCTACTACCGAACCAGTATCTGGTGATGGGCGCTCCGTAGGGACGTACACATGCACCGCAAAAGGGGCCTGACGCCGAACATCAGGATTAAGATCGCAATCGTGAAACCGAGCCACAGAATCCGGTGCTCCCGGCACATCACACTTTTTGGAATCGTCGCCATAATCGCCTCGCCTGGCTTGTAAGCTGTAAACCGTAAGTTTGTAAGCGGCACACACCCTACGAGGCCATTCTATCGCGGATGATAGGCCATATCTATGGCAAGGGGCCTAAAGGCCTACCGGCGCCCAGGGCGCATCGAGTCCGAGCGGCTCGTCAGGTATTGGACATGTCCGGAGGTGTTTTGAGCGACATAAGGGCTTTCCCTTCTATAGCCCCGCTGACCTGTATTACGATCTGCTTTCCATCGAAGCTATACGCGAGGGGCTTGCCATCGATCGGCCATGAACCTGCACGCTCTGGAGATCCCAGATGGATCAAAGAGGGTAGCCGGGGGTCGAGCGCATCCGCAGCAGGCGAAGGCGGATTGCCACACCCCCAGAACGTCGGGTCAACGATTCCGCACCCCGGCAGGGGTGCTAGAAGACTCTAACGCCGGATTCGCTCGGGGGATTCACGCCCCGCTCGACCTCAATCTTTTGGTAGATCAGGAGGGATTTTCAAGGAAGACGCCTTGCCATTGACTTCTTGCCCACTCACCCGGATGACGATCTGATGGCCGTCGTAGCTGTAACTTAAGGGCTTGCCGTCAAAAGGGCTCAGGAGGTCGCTTGTGCCAATCGAAGTTGGAATCGGTCCGGGGCGGAGCGCCCGCACCAAGGCCATGCGTTTTTGGCGCGCCGCTTTCCAGTAATCCTTTCGCCACTCCAACGGATCGGGTTGGTTCAGGTTTTGAGTTTCGGAGCCTAAAGAGACAAACATCTTTAGAGCTAGGGGCACGGGAGACATCGCTTCGAACAACTGCTTGTTCGCCTTGGCCAGCGCCTCTGCGCGTTCGTCGCGTGGCAGGTACATAGCCGCCAACTTATGGCGCTCAGCCCGAACGACTTCGGTCTTTACCTTGGTCTGGCTTACAAGCGTTTGTGACAGCCACCACCACCGATCAGGCAGATCCTCAGCCCTGAATCCCAGTTTATCCTTGAGCTTTTCCGGAGTCGACGTGTTTTCAACAACCCAGAGTGCGTTTAGTAACTCGCCTCGGTCCTCCACACGGTAGTCGGGAGTTGGGGGGTCGCCAACGGCCCTCAGCGCCTCGTAATACTCGGGCCGATCGCGATGCGCGAACGAACAGTATGCAAGCTCCAGAACACCATTCAAATGAATTCGTTCGCTAACTCGGATGCTCGTTTCGTCACCCTCCACCGCCGCGTGCTTGGCCATGGTGAAGATGCTTCGCGACTCAGCAACCGCAGCTTCGGTGTTGCCTCTCTGTGCTTCCATGCAGCCTCGTAGTTCAAAGAGAGTCGAGGCGCCGATCATCCTCCCATACTCCGGCCGAAGCAATGCGGGGCCCTGGCTCCAATCACGGTCGAACCAGCATCTCGGCAAGCGAACGGCGTTGTCGATTGCCTCAAGCTCTTCACGACGGTAATCAAGAATGGCCTGGGCGTCTGCGAGGCTTCTTGCGTCCGGTCGAGTAAGAACCTCCGCAAGGCCGTACCAAGCGGCGAGCCTCATCGCCTGCCGAATCGGCAAATTGGGACGCTGATCGGAGATAGCGTTGAGGCGCCGGTAAAACGGGGCCGCGTTCTCTTCGGGCATAGCGGTCGGAATAGTTGCCGCGAGCTCGGCCGCGCTGGTGGGCAGCCCCTCCGCGCGGGCCAGGCGAAGCTGCTCCAGAAATGCGGCCTCGTCTGCCGCCGCGTTGAACTTGACGAAGGCAAACACCGCAAGGGCGGCCACGACCAGCACCCCGCCCACAACCCAGAGCCATCGCTTTCCGCGCTGCACGCTAAGAGTATACGTGGGAGTAGACGCGAACCAAAATCGAAGGCACCTATTCCGGCAAGGAACCTTTCTGTGTCCCGCCGAAGGCGGTTCTGTGGATTCTATGGTTAGTTCTTGAAATCGGGCGCGCGGTTAACTCCGAAATCAACCCGTGGGAGACGCCAAATCCCCCTTGAGCTAAAATCCACCCATGCGTATCCTGCTCGTCGCCTCCCTTCTAGCCGTCCCCTTCTTTGCCAATGCTCAAGATCACAACACCTACGGCCTAACCGATTCCCAAATCGCCGAAATGGGCGAGACCAGGTGGGACCAGTTCTACGCGGGCAAAGCTGGCGAATCCACTGCCGCGATGGTCGAGATGAACGACATCTACGGCGAAGCCCTACGGCGCCGAAACGACCTCCTCGAGGCCAGCGCCAAGCAAGAGGTAAAGGCCAGGGTCGATAAACTGCGCGCACTGCTCGTCGACATCGGCGGAACCGCGTGCGACATCGGTTACAACATCGACGGCGGAGGCACCATTTGGTCGCCCGTTACCGCTCACGTCGAAGCCACAACGGAACAGGTTCTCTATGAGATGCTGGGAGGGCGAGCCATGCCCGCGACCCACCTGACAACGTCCGCGGTAGAGAAGCAACTCGACGTTCTCGCCAAAAAGATAGCCAAAACCCACGCCGACAAAGACGCCGCCGCCTACTTCAAATACGAAGCTGCCAAGGCCTCGCTCGACAAAATGCGCACCGACTTTGCCGAGATCAAGAACGTGGCGAAAGCACTGGACCGCCCCAAATCCGACCGCGTGCTCGGATGCTGCAAGGACTATGCGAAGATGGCCTTAGGCGACTGGAGTTAGCTATCTGAACCTAGTCTGCAGCTTCTCCAACTCCGCGCTGCCTGGGCAGAGGTTCTCATAGGGCTGGTTGTAAACCGGTCCCGCGACCGCTTCAACTTGCTCCATCATCTCCTGCGAGTCCTCGTGGATGTACAGCAGGCCCGTGGCGACTTCGCCCCGGTTCTTATGCTCGCGGATGTGCGCGGTGGCCCGCTCGTAATCGGTTGGGTCGTAATCCTCGCCCACCTTTCGCAGCAGGACGCTTCCACCGTCGTGAAGGATGACGCGCTTTACGGACCCCGGCTCGTAGTCCGCGGTGATCTCCTCGCGCACCGGCACGTAGTCGGCCTCGATTAGCTCGATTTGGTGCTCCCTGGTGTAGGCGTAACTCTTCGTCGAGCCCTCGTGGTCATTGAAGGTGACGCACGGCGAGATGACGTCGATGAATGCGAAGCCCTTATGCATGAGTCCGGCCTTGATGATCGGCACAAGCTGGGCTTTGTCGCCCGAGAAGCTTCGCGCGACAAAGGTCGCCCCAAGACCCATTGCCAGCAGCACGCCGTCGATCGCGCCCATGTGGTTGACCTCGCCGCCTTTACTGGTTGAACCGGGGTCGGCAGACGCCGAGAACTGACCCTTGGTGAGCCCGTAGACGCCGTTGTTTTCCAGAATGTAGAGCAGGTTGACGTTGCGCCGAACCGCGTGGCACAGATGCCCAAGGCCAATTGAAAGCGAGTCGCCGTCTCCAGAAATCCCGATCAAGATCAGTTCGCGATTGGCCGCGTTCGCGCCGGTGGCGATCGTGGGCATTCGCCCATGGACGCTGTTGAAGCCGTGCGCCTCGCGAAGGAAATAAGCTGGGGTCTTGGACGAGCAGCCGATCCCCGAAAGTTTGGCCACCTTGTAGGGCTCGATGTCTAGTTCCCAAAACGCGTGGATGATCGCGGCGGTAACCGAGTCGTGCCCACAGCCGGCGCACAGCGTGGTAATCGCGCCTTCGTAATCGCGCCGGGTGAGGCCAATTGCGTTTTTCGTAAGCGACGGATGGTGAACCTTCGGTTTGGTGATAAAACTCATACCAATGCTCCTTCCGCAGAACGAACGCCCGACACTACGTAGTGCGCGCTCATCGGAAAGCCGGAATAGAACAGAATCGACTCCAGCTTCTTTCCCGGAACCCCCGTGTCTAGTATCAGTAGGCTTCGCAGCTGACCGTCTCGGTTCTGTTCGACCACATAGTTGGTTTCGTGCGCCTCGATGAACTCACGCACCTCGTCGGAGAACGGGAAGCCGCGCACTCGCATATAGTCCATTTGCAGACCGTCCGCCGCGAGCAGGTCGAGCGCTTCCACGCACGCCCCGTGGCAGCCGCCGATCGTAATCAATCCAAGCCGCGCGTCGCTCTGACCCTTGAAGACGGGCGCGGGCACGGCTTCCTTAGCGCTTTGAATCTTTCGCGCGATGCGGTCGATTACTTCCTGGTATTCGTCGGCATCCTCTGTATAAGCGCCCTTCTTGTTGTGGCCGGAGCCCCGGGTGAAGAAGCCGCCCTTCGGATTGACCCCGGGCAGCGTGCGGTAGGGAATTCCATCGCCGTCGACGTCCATATAGCGGTAAAAGCGTTCCAGGGCCTCGAGATCGTCAGACGAGAGCACCTTGCCCCGATCCGGCCGGTAGCTGTCGTCCCAAGTCAGTTTGGGGATCATCCAGTCGTTCATGCCGATGTCGAGGTCGCTCAGTACGAAGACCGGCGTTTGGAACCGCTCAGCGATGTCGAACGCGGCCGCGGCGAACTCGAACGCCTCGCGCGGATCGCAGGGATAGATGCAGACATGCTTCGTATCGCCATGGGAGGCATAGGCGCAGCTCATGATGTCGCCCTGTTGGGTGCGCGTAGGCATGCCCGTCGAAGGGCCAGTGCGCTGAACGTCGAACACGACGGCAGGCACTTCGGCGTAATAGGCTAGGCCGAGGAATTCGCCCATAAGGGAGATCCCGGGACCAGAAGTAGGAGTGAATGCCCTGGCCCCTGCCCAAGAGGCGCCGATCACCATGCCGATCGCGGCGAGCTCGTCCTCAGCTTGCAGAATCACATAGCGGTTTCGCTTGGTCTCCGGGTCTACGCGGTAGCGCTTGCAGAAGCCTTTGAACCCCTCCATCAGCGAAGTGGAGGGCGTGATCGGATACCAAGCTCCAACCGTTGCGCCTGCGTAAACGCAGCCGAGCGATGCGGCCGTGTTGCCGTCGATCAGAATGGAATCCTTCGTCGCGTCCATCTTCTCCAGGCAGATTGGCAACGGGCACGTGAAGTGTTCCTTCGCGTAGTTATAGCCAAGGTCGATGGCGATGCTGTTCGATTCCATCAGCGCAGGCTTTTTGGAAAACTTTTCGTGGGTCAATTGGCGGATGATCTCCGTGTCCATTCCAAGCAACGCGGCAAGCGCGCCCGAATAGGCGATGTTCTTCATGAGGATGCGCTCGCGCACGCCCTTGAAAGCGCCGTTCACCAACTCCGCGAACGGAACGCCGACGAACTGGACGTCATGCCGGCGAAGTTTCTCGTCCAGCGGCCACGAAGAGTCGAAAAGCACCCAGCCGCCCGGCCGTACTTCCTCGATGTCCTTCTCGTAGGTCTGGGCGTTCATCGCGACCATCAGATCGAAAATCGGCGTTCGTGCGGTGTAGCCGTGCTTGTTGACGCGTATCTCGTACCAGGTCGGCAATCCCTGGATGTTCGAAGGGAAAAGGTTTTTGCCCGAAACCGGGATGCCCATCCTGAAGATGGTCTGCATGATCAAACCGTTAGCGCTTCCGGAGCCGGTGCCGTTGACCGTTGCGATCTTAAACGCGAACTCGTTGACGCTGTTCTTCATGCCGTCACCGGTTCTGGTTTGGGTTGGGGCAACGTGTCAGGGGGGACCGGATTTCCCGCATAGGGCAGGTGCAGCACGAACTGCTTCATATCCCAGGCGTAAGTCGGGCACCGCTCCGCGCACAGCCCGCAGTGAAGACAGATGTTCTCGTCCTTTACCATCACTCGGCCGGTTTGCTTGAGCGGATTGCTGATGTACAAGCCCTGCTCTTTAACCGTCGCCGGCGCGGTCAGACGACCTCGAAGGTCGTCTTCTTCGCCGTTGGGCGTCATGGTTAGACAGTCGACCGGGCAGATATCGATGCAAGCGTCGCACTCGATGCAAAGGTTGGCGGTGAAGTCGGTCTCGATGTCGCAGTTAAGGCACCGCTCGACTTCGCGCTTTGTTTGCTCGTCGCTGAATCCCGATTCCACCTCGATCGTCATCTTGGAAAAGCGGAGGGGCATGTCGACGTGCTTCATCTTTTGCCGCTGCACGCCGCTGTAGTCGTTGCTGTACGTCCACTCGTGCAAGCCCATCTTGGTCGACTTCAGCGTGATACCTTGAGGCAGCCGCTCTGTCACCGACCGGCCGTGGCAATAGTTGTGAATCGAAATGGCCGCCTGATGCCCTTGCTCTACCGCCCAAATGATGTTGGCGGGCCCGAACGCGGCGTCCCCGCCGAAGAACACGCCCTCCCGGGTTGACATAAAGGTCGTTTTGTCCACCACCGGCATTTCCCATTTGTCGAACTCGAGCCCGATGTCGCGCTCGATCCAGGTGAATGCGTTCTCCTGGCCAATGGCGAGAACCACGGTATCGCAGGGAAGGATCACACGCCCTGCCGGTTCTTGAACCAACTTCCCGTCCACCTCGGAGGAGTTGAACGTGTCGAACTCCATGCCGGTCAGCTTGCCGTTCTCGAGCACGAACCGCACCGGCGAGTGGTTCTCCATGATGTCGATTTTCTCTTCTTCGGCGTCCTCAAGCTCCCATGGCGAAGCCTTGAAGTATTTGCGGGTTTTGCGCGCGATGACCCTCACTTCGCTCGCGCCGAGCCGTTTGGCGGAGCGGCAGCAGTCCATGGCCGTGTTGCCCACGCCGATGATCAAAACCTTGTCGCCCACCGAGGTTACGTGCTCAAAGTGGATCGAGGCCAGCCAGTCGATGCCGATGAAGATTTGGTCGGTATCATGGCGGCCCGGAATCTCAAGTTCTTTCCCTTTTGGTGCGCCGCTGCCCACGAATACTGCGTCGTATCCACCCTCGTCGAGCAGCTTCTTGAGACTGTCGATCGGCGTGTTGTAGCGCACGTCGACCCCCATATCGACGATGTAGCCTATTTCCTCGTCCAACACTTCTTCGGGCAGACGGAACGCGGGGATGTTGATGCGCATCAGCCCGCCGGGACGGGGACCACTCTCAAAAATGGTGACCTGGTAGCCAAGGGGCATCAAGTCGTTGGCGACGGTAAGGGAAGCAGGTCCCGCGCCGATCATCGCGATTTTCTTGCCGTTCTTCTTCTCCGGCGCGACCGGGAGCCGGTCGCGAATGTCGCTCTTGTTATCCGCAGCAACGCGCTTTAGGCGGCAAATGGCGACCGCTTTGCCATCCACCCGAGTTCGGCGGCACGCGGGTTCGCAGGGCCGGTCGCAGGTGCGACCGAGAATGCCTGGAAACACGTTCGAGTCGCGGTTCACCATGTACGCGTCGTCGAAGCGCCCCTGCGCGATGAGCCGGATGTATTCCGGCACGTTCGTGTGAGCTGGGCAAGCCCATTGGCAGTCCACGACTTTATGGAAATAGTCAGGGCTGCCGACATCGGTCGGCCTCATATATCGTGAATTATGACCTATCGCTTGGGTAGAGACGAGCTAAACCCACGCCAAGGAGGCCCTTAGTTTGCAAGAAGTGCCCGCAACGGCCAGCGACCGACGAAATCTCGCAGATTTGCTCCGAATCCCGCCAACTTACCCACTTGCCGTCCGTTCAAAATGTCCCGATAACTAGAATGGATGAGCAGGCGTACGAAGGAAGCTGCATGGCTGGCCGATCCAGCACAACTTGAGGAGTTGGTCGAAGGCATTAACCGCCTCCGGTTTTCGAGTCCCAAACGCGCCATCGCCACCGCCAAGCGCGCGCTTGCGAAAATCGACGAGTCAACCAATCCCATCGCCGCCGGCGCCTTGTACACAGTTCTCGCGCGCTCGATTCGCTGGGAATCCGACCCCGAAACCCTCGCGTATGCGGTGAAAGCCACCGAGTTGCTGAAAGGCACTCCCGCCAGGGGGTACTACGTCCAAGCCGTCACCATGCAGGGGCTGATTTGCCACGACCTGGGTCACTCTGCCAAGGGCCTGCGTCTTGCAAAGTCCGCCTTTAACACGGCCGTTAGGGAGGGCCTGGGCCGCGAAGCCGTGCGCATCGCTTCCGGAGTGGGATACATTCTCGCCGACCTGGCCCGCTTTGCCGAAGCCGTCTCCTTTTACAAACGCGTAATTCATCGTTACTCCCACGAACTCGATCAGATCAATAAGCTGTTCCTGTACAACAACCTGGCAGACTCCCTTTGCGAAACTGGCCGCTACGACGAAGCCCTGCCCTATTTGGAACACGGCTTGAGCATCTTGGGTCCTGACGACGCCTACTTCGGCGCGATCCTGCGCTCGAACATTGGCCAGGTTCTCGCGCACCAAGGTCGCGACGAAGAAGCCCTCGCGATCGCGATCGACGTACAGGTTATCTACCAAAGCTGCGGCCATGAGATCAACGTCCCCGAGCCGCTTTGGGATCTTGGCAAAACATACCTTCGAGCAGGCCGCTATGAACTAGCAATCAGCCTGCTCAAGCAGAGTTGCGCCATGGCGCGGGAATGCGACTCCACCACGGTGTGGCGGCGGGCAACGGACGCCTTACTTCAAGCCTACCGCCAGTCAGGCCGCTATCAGGAAGCGTGCGACGTTCTCCTGGAGCTCAACGCCTCCATCGCGTCCGAAACTCATCGCGAGATCGAAAAAAACGTCAGGCTCGCCGAGGCGCGCCAGAGAGCGAGGTGGGCTCAGCACGAATCCAACCGCCTGAAAGAGATGAACCTCGAGCTGACCGCAGCCAACGAACTCGCCCGGCAGGCGAACCGGCAGAAGTCGGAGTTTCTGGCGAATATGAGCCACGAGATCCGCACGCCGATGAACGGCGTCATCGGGTTGACCGCATTGCTACTGGATTCCGAACTAGACGAAACCCAGCGAGGCTACATCCACGCTATTCACTCCTGTGGCGAATCCCTCCTGACGGTAATTAACGACGTCCTCGACCTTTCGAAGATCGAAGCCGGAAAGATGACCCTCTCGGAGGAGCCGTTCGTCCTTCGCGAAACGATCACCGATGTTTGCAGCCTGCTCAAAGCGCGGGCCGACCAAGAGGGAATCGGGCTTCTCTATGAGTTCGATTCGGCCCTTCCAGAACTTCTCGTAGGCGATGCAAATCGCATCCGTCAGATTCTGCTCAATCTTATCGGAAACGCGATCAAGTTCACCAGCGAAGGCTCGGTCCGCGTGAACGTCCGGGTGACGGGTGGCGATGATAAAAGCGTTGGCCTTCGCGTGGAGGTCGTAGACACAGGAATTGGAATCCCAGAAGACCGTCAGGAACGCATTTTCGACAGCTTCACCCAAGCCGACGGCTCCATGAGCCGCCGCTACGAAGGAACAGGCCTCGGCCTGACTATTTCACGGCATTTTATTACCCTAATGGGAGGGCAAATCGGTGTCGAAAGCAAACTGGGAGAAGGAAGTTGCTTCTGGTTCGATTTGACCCTGCCAAGAACGGCGCCTTCCCTGAACGCCGAGCCGATGCCATCAGGCTTTTCTCTTACCGGCATGAGTCAAATGACGGGAATAAGGGTGCTCGTGGTCGAGGACAACCGAATCAACCAACTGCTGGCTCAAAAGATGCTAGAACGGTTGGGGGTCGAGGTGGACATCTGCGAAGATGGCGCCCAGGCCGTAGAAGCGGTCGAAAAGCAGCCGTACGACCTCGTCTTTATGGATTGCCAGATGCCGACCATGGACGGCTACGAGGCCACCCGAGCGATTCGCGACAAAGGGATTCGGATTCCGATTATCGCCATGACCGCCAATGCCATGGAAGGGGACCGCGAGGCGTGCATTGAAGCAGGCATGGACGACTATTGCGCCAAGCCCATCCGCCCGCGAGACCTTGCTCAAGCACTGACCAGGTTCTTTCCAGAAGGAAAGGCGGCGTAAGATAATAGTGCCCGCTCTCCAGGTCTATAGTGTCCCTTCAGGACACGGGTGTTGGCCGGTCCGTTCCAGGGGTTGAAACCCCTGGCTCAAACATATGGCCCCTTTGGGGCCTCCGGACTCAACTTTTGAATCTCTAATCAGCCTTCGGCGGTCGCAGAGAGAACGAACGCCGTCTTGCGATGGTTCGCTCATGGCCAACGAACGACGGAACAATCCTTCGTCCTGCGTAATCGCGAAACCTATAAGGGCCTCAGCTCAAAACCAAAGGTCCGCCGAAGGTGGACAGTAGCGAGTCTGCGAACGTTGTCATCCCGGCTTGCCGGGACGAGCGCACGCCACCCCAACCTAGCGCAAATCCATAGCGCTGAACCCAGCTTGCTGGGTTGCGCTATGGGTTCGCGCTTTCCGACTCCCAAGCTTGGAATGGCCGAGGCCTTATAATAGGGACATGACCTCTCGGCAAGCATTCGCCCTGGTCGTATCAATGGCAATACTGGCCGGCTGCGGGCATGGGCCGACGCCCAAGGCGCCTGACGCCATGGAGATACTCCGCAAAAACCAAGACGCCATGTCCGCCCTCAAGGCCTACCGTGCGGTTTGCTATATGGAAATCTCGACCGACAAGGTGGACGGTATTCAGCAACACGCTGTCGCGTCGCTCATTGCGGAAAAACCCACCAAGTTGAGGTTCGATGTGTGGGACGTATCCGGCGCTTCAGTTACGGATTCGAATTTGCCCAAGACGACGCCGGAAGCCACGTTCGCCGACGAAGGGACGCAGGCATACATTCAGATCAACAAATCTTACAAGATCCAGAAGGATGTGTCGGCCGAGCAGCTTGGGCAGTTACCTGGGCCATGGGCGGGCGGATTCTACTCTCCCGAGACCTCGGCTCTTGGAATCCTGCAAACCGCGAAGCGGCAAGACCAAAAAAGTCAAGCAATCTATGACGGCAGGGGTGATGTTGACGGCGTCCCCTGCGACATTATTTGGCTCCACGTCCCCGGTTCCGAGGGATCGGCTCAAGATTCCGACCTCACATTCTACATTGGAAGCGCAGATCATCTGGTCCGTCGCACAATTACCCATTCCCAGATGGAGGGAAGGGGCAGTCTCACAAGCGATTGCGTCGTTCGCGACATCGACACCCATCCCACCATAAACCCCGCTGTCTTCAAATACACGCCACCGCCCGGCGTTATTCTCGATAGCGGCCAACCGACAGAGCTTGCTAAAGGAAAACCGGCCCCCGACTTCCCCGCGTTCGACGCGGATAACAAGCGTCTAAGGCTCAAAGACCTTCGCGGAAAGGTAGTGGTTGTCGATTTCTGGGCAAGCTGGTGTGGGCCCTGCCGCGAATCCATGCCCCACACCCAGGCCGTCGCCAAGGACTTGCAGGCGTCCGGCGTGCCGGTAGTCGTCCTCGCCGTCGACGACCAGGAGCCCCAAAAAGACTTCGCGGGTTGGGTCGCGGACAACCGCTCGAAGTACCCCAACATCCGCTTCGCCTATGCCGGCCCAAAGCTGGGCCAAGTCGCCGACGTCTACGGCGTCACGGGCATTCCATCCCAGTTTGTTATCGACAAGAAGGGCGTCATTCGTGCGAACTTCTCAGGCTACGGAGGCCCGACCGACGACCTGAAGAACGCGATTCTCGCCGCTAACAAGCAATGATCTCCCTCGATTACATCGATTCCCACACCGGCGGGGAACCCACGAGGCTCATTACGGGCGGTCTGCCAGACCTCGACACCGATGACCCCGCCGAGGCCCTTAAAATCCTGGCAACCAAGCACGACTGGGTCCGCAAAGCGTCAATCCTCGAGCCGCGCGGTTCGGATGTCCTCGTTGGCGCCGCGCTCCTTCCCAGCCACCGTGGCAGCGCCGATGCAGCCGTCGTCTTCTTCAACACCGTCGGCTACCTGGGAATGTGCGGGCACGGAACGATTGGCGTGGTTGCCAGCCTTGCCTACCTCGGCTACATCAAGCCGGGGCCGGTAACCATCGACACCCCGCCGGGTCGCGTCAAGGCTCATCTCCACGAGGATGGCGCCGTCTCATTCGAGAACGTGCCCAGTTACCGCTTTGATAGCTGCGTCGGCGTGCGGGTCGAGGGAATCGGCCTGGTGATGGGCGACATCGCTTATGGGGGCAACTGGTTTTTCCTCGTTCGCAACTTCGAGGGCAAAATCGAACCCGAGCATATTCCCCAGCTCACGCCTTATGCGTATGCGGTGCGCCAGGCTCTATTCAAGAATGGAATCAGGGGAAGGGGTCACGCCGAGATCGACCATGTCGAGCTATTCTGCGATACGCCCAACGCCGATTCGCGGAACTTCGTGCTTTGCCCCGGCCTCGCCTATGACCGCTCGCCTTGCGGCACGGGGACGAGCGCGAAACTGGCTTGCCTTTACGCCGACGGCAAGCTGAAGGAGGGCCAGATATGGCGGCAGGAATCAGTCATAGGCTCGATCTTCGAGGGAAGCGTGCGGATCAAGGACGGCCAAATCGTCCCGACGATCAAGGGCCAAGCCTGGATCACCGCCCAGGGAAAGATGCTAATAGACGAAACCGACCCATACCGGTTTGGGATACCTGCCGAGATACCCTGATCTGGGCACCCACTTACTCACTTACTTCCGGCCAATACAAATTGATATCCGAAGCCACCGTCGGCTTGAAGTTCGCCTTCCTGAAAACCAGCACCCCATCCCGAACCTCGGGCGCCCCGTACCCCGTGTAATATACTTCTCCCCGTTTCACGTCGGTCCACTTCTTGTAAAGGTAAGGTTCGTCCGAAGTCAGGCTAGCAAGCGGCGCCGCAGAGATAACCCCCGGCAGATGCACGTCGACTTCGGCCGAGCCGATCGACCCCTTCCAGGAAGCACCGGTCGACATGATGTACTGCACCTGGTTCAGGTAGAGTCCCTGCGTTCCAGAAGAGGAGATGCCGCCGCTTTGCGGCTGACGGTAGGTGTCTCGAATCGTTAGAGTCTGGTTCGCCTTGAAGTTCACGACCTTCACATGCCAGGACCCGCCGTAGGTGGCGCCCTTCACCGTCGGGTCCGAAGAAAGCTCCACCGTAGTCTTCACCGGTACTCCATCGACCCAAGATTTGAAGTTCAATAAAGCTTGAAAAGTGGGATGAGGAATATCCCCGCTACCACCTCGCGCAAAGGTTTCTTCGAATGCGCCGCGCGTCCTGTCTGGAAAGCCAATCCGAACCGCGCAAGCTGGCCCTTCATTCTTGAACACAAACGTGCAGTCGGCGTCGGTGTACCCGTCCTTGTCCTTCGAAATGGGCGTCACGGACAAAACAATCTTCTCCGACACCATCCGAACCGTCCGGTGCCCCTTCAGCATTTTGGGGCTTCCGCCCCAGGTGATGGCCCCGTCGTCCGCGAGAGCGAGGGTCAGAACCGAAAGGAAGCAAGCCGAAAAAGCAAGTCGAAAGCGGTAGCTACGCATGAGCTCATTATGGGCCACGGAGTTCAATGGGATAAGAAGGCGATCCATCGGCGCCAGTCAATGGTCCGCTTAGACCGTATACTAAAGAACCAACTCTGGCACGAGGAAAACTATGCTATTCCCACCGGTTCCCGGCATGACCAAGATTGAGCACCTGGTCATCTTGATGATGGAAAATCGATCTTTCGATCACTATTTGGGCGCACTAGCTCTGGATTCGGATTACCCGGAGGCCACGACAGTGGAGGGACTTAAGGGCGATTTCCCAACCTACGAAGACTTGCAAAGCAACGTCGTGACGCCCTATGCGATGGATGGGCTTTACTTCGGCTACGACGATCTTCCCCACGGCCCCATTCCGCAACTAGCCAACTACAACAAGGGCGCCATGGACGGGTTCGTCACTAGCTACCAGACCGACTTGAAGACGAATCACCCTGACTGGTCCGACGCGCAGCTTCAGCAAGCGGCAAGGGTCGCGGTCGGCTATTACACGAGAGCGACGCTGCCTGTCAGCTACTCTTTGGCCGATAACTTCACAGTTTGCGATCATTGGTTCTCATCCATGCTCAGTTCCACTTGGCCTAACCGCAAGTATCTTCATTCCGGCAAGCGAGACGGCGACCCCGATACCCACACCCTGCCACCATTTCCCGGGTTCGAAACTACGCCATTTTGGAACGTCTTTGAAGACGTACGGGACGCGAACGGCAACAAATACACCTGGAAGAGCTACTTCACCGATCTGCCGTTTCTCGCCTTCTGGTACAAGTTCGCCGCCTTTCACGCGCTCCATAACTTCACCAGCATCACGAACTTTGTGAATGATTGCCGTGAAGATACGCTGCCCACAGTCAGCATTATCGATCCAGCCTTCTCCCTCGCCGACGACCACCCAACCCACGACGTGCGCCTTGGCCAGAAGTTTATCGGCCTCGTCGTGGACGCGCTTACCCACTCCGAATCTTGGTCCAAGACCGCCCTAATTCTCACCTACGACGAAAACGGCGGCCTCTTCGACCATGTGAAACCGCCCGCCGCGTTCGGCAATGACCCCACAACGGACACCCCAATGGGATTCCGGGTTCCAACCATCGTGATCAGCCCGTACTCCCGCGGCGGAGTATGCAAAACCGTCTTCGACCATACATCCATCATGAAAAGCATCGCCGTTCGGTGGGGAATCGATTTCGACCCCGGCATCTTTGGCACGAGGTTCCAGGCGGCTCCCGAAATCTGGTCCAACTGCTTCAACTTCAAGGCAGAGCCGCTTCCGTTGAGTGTTTACACTCAGCGTGCCGGAACAACCGTCGCGCCTTTCCAAAACTTCACCTGGGAGGAAGGCGTTCACGAGCTTATGAAAAATCCGATCGGCGACCTCGAGGCCCTCATGGAGCGAATGTTCCTCCTACCCGAGCTAAAGACTCTGGATGCGCGAAGCAGCATGTTCGATACCCTAAACGCCATGGAGACGAGCGTGGTCAACTTGAAGCGAATGAACCAGAACTCTTAGCGCTCAGGGCCCACTTGGGGGATAAAGCGTAAAGATCGTCGTCAACTTCTGCGTGCCAGCGGTGGCCGTCACCGTCACGTTCGTCGTCTTCGTCACGGTTCCGGTGGTGATGAAAAGGTAGCCATACTGCTGCCCGGTTTGCCCAATTGTAATGCTTGGGGGAACTGGAACGAGTGCTTGGTCGCTGCTCGTCAACGTCACCTTGAAGCCGGCGGCCGTGTACCCGTAGGGGTAGAGATAGAGAATCCCCGTCTCACCGCCGGTAAAGGGCGAAGTGTTTTGGAGGGCCTCCAAACTCGATGGGCTTACCGCCGCTTTCGTGAGGGTCAACGTCGCCGTCTTGATAACACTTCCCGACGTTGCCGAAATCGTCACGTTCGTTGTAGCCGTCACCGCCTTGGTGATGATGGTGAAAGTTGGCGACAGGCCCTGAGTGATCTTCACGCTGGTGGGCGATATCGATGCCAGCGAGGGATCACTGGTCTTGAGATCCACTGTGATGCCCGCCGCGGGCGCCTCCCCGTTTGCATACACCGTTCCAGTCACACTGGTACCCCCTTGGGTCGTGTAATCGGTGGTGTGGTAACTGGATTCGGCAATCAAGTAAATAATGCCCAGTTGGGCCGCCTCGACGGTGTAGGTGGTCGACAATGTGACTGCCCCAGCCCTGGCGTAGAGGGTCACAACGGTGTTCTCAGTCACGCCGTTGGACGAAACAAGGGTGCTATTACTCGTTGATCCGGCCGCAGACGTCACGCTTGCCGGCAGGTTCATGGCTGCTGCCGGCGTGGCGCTAAGGAATACCGTGAGCCCGGTTGGCGCGGACGGGCCGCTGAACGTCAGAGCCAAAGTCAATGGATAGCCGCCAAATCCTGACGTCGGTCCAACCTTGAATGAAGTGAGTTTGTTTGGGGCCGGGTCGACGGTGAAAGTGGTTTCCTTGATCGCCGTGCCAATGCTAGCCTCAACCGTAACGACGGTAGAGGCCGTCACGGTTCCGGTACTACAGTCGACGCTGACCGTCGACTTACCCGCAGGAACGTGCACCGATGCCGGAATCCCTCCGGCAAGGCTGCTCTCGTGCATTGCCACCGTGGTACCCGCCGAGCCCGCATCCCCAAGCAGGTTTGCAGTCAGTTTCACCGTATTTTGCCCGACGCAAACGCTGGGGCCTACCGTAACCGAGGAAATCGTCGCTGGCTCCACAACGAGAATAGCGGATGGATCATGCCCGGACTCGTTGACGATTTCTATCGCGACGTCCGTAGCGGCATTCACCCCGTATGTGTGGATCGGAAAACCAACGCTGGTCGCGTTGTAGGGGACCGTCACCGTAGCAGGCACAACTACCCCTGCCGAGCTCGAATGGAGGCCGATCACTTGGCCGCCCGATGGAGCTGGGTAGGGAACCCTGACCGTGCCCGTTGTGGCGAGCCCGCCAATCACGCTGTCAGCCGCAAAACTTACTCCCGCCGTCGTTATCACGTGAAGCGTTCCTTTGGCAACAAGCACGGCGCCGTCGTAGACTGAGATCACCGGAGAGAGATTGCTCGCCACCTGCTGCGTGAGTACAGGAAAGCTGAATGATTCCTCTCCTGCTGGAACCTCGATTACGTCCCAAGCTGGTGCAGCGGTCGTCGAACTCGAACTGATGGTGTACTCGGCTCCAGCCGTACCCACTGGCCTTCCAAGGGTGACCGTACATATCGTCGTGTCGCCGCCAATGATGGTGGGGAGCCGAAACGCGACGGTCGACAGGTTTGGCGTGGTTGGTAGTAAATGGAGGGTCGCGAAGACGTGAGCACCCGCATAGCTCACCATTATCGTCGCAACGGAGTCCGTGGCGTTAGCGACAATCTTAACTGGAACGGTGGCCGTTCTAACTCCTGCGGCAAGGTGCGCCGTCGTAGCGACCTGAATCTGCGCACTGTTCGAAGTAAGCCCGACTGTTGCGCCGGCCGATCCTGGCGCCGCCGCAAGGGATAGGATCAAGTCAGCCGTAGTGTTCGCCAATCCATAGGGCGAAGAAAAATATGCGTCGACGCCAGAAATTCCGGCGCATTGCTGATATCCTGCAGAAACGTCGGCGGCGCCCGCGAACCCGACGGGAACAATCCCTTCCTCAAAGTCCGTCACCCCAAAGAGGAGCCCTCCCAAGCAAACCACTTCCCCTGTCGAGGTTCTCGCGATCGACACTTCGGTGCCGGCAGAAACTTGGAGAACTGGGGCGAGACCAGCAGGAACGGTGCTCTGTCCCCATGCGTTGTTACCCCAACAAATCAGCGTGCCATCGGCTTCGAGCGCCGCACTGTTAATGAGCCCCGCAGCCACGTGAACAACGTTCGTGAGACCGGCGGGAACGTCGCATTGGTTCCAGTTGTCCGCGCCCCAACAGATGACTTTCCCAGTTGTCGTGAGCGCAATTGTGTGAAGTCCTCCTGCCGCAATCTCTTTGATCGGGGGCAAGGTTGCAGGGACGTCGCATTCCCCATTTGTGTTGAAACCCCAGCATTGCACCTTGCCGGTTGAAAGAAGGACGGCCGTGTGCGCGACGCCTGCCGAGATCTGAGTGACAACTCCAAGTCCCTTGGGAACGGTGCTTTGCCCATAGGTGTTGTCCCCCCAACAAACCACTTCCCCATTAGATCTCAGTGCCACCGTGTGAGAACAATTGACGATAGGGGTGCCGTACTGGAGGTTGAACGCGAAGGATCCGTTTGCCCTGACGTCGACGACGTCGGTGAGGCCGGAGGGCGTGTTGTCTTCGCCATAAGTGTTGATCCCCCGGCAAACAACGGTTCCCCCAGACAGCAGCATCGCCATGCTTTCATAGCCGGTGGAAACCTTTTCGACGCCGGTGAGCCCTACGGGCGGCTGGCTCTGGCCATAAGTGTTGTCCCCCGCGCATTCCGCCGCGCCGTCTATCGTTAGAGCGGCTAACGGAGGGTTGACGCCATCGCTTCCCGCAATCTGAACAACTTTGGAAAACCCAGGAACCGCCTTGACGGTCGTCCAGTTCACCACCGTACCGTTAGACTCCAGCGCGTAGTCCCCCGCAACCTGGACGACGCCGGTTAGGGATGGGGTCACGGGAACGACGTCGTCGCCCCACTTCACCATCGTGCCATCCGCCATCACCGCCGCGCCCGCTTCTCCCCAAGCCGCAATTTGAACCACGTTCTTAAGGCCAGGCGGCACGTTGGTCGCCCCCGTTTCGAAGTCGTACCCCCAGGCGATAACCGACCCGTCTCCCATGAGCGCTACTGTATGGTTCGTGCCCGAGGCTATCTGAACATAGTCGCTTCGCTTCGGGCTATCCGTTTGATCCAGAGAATTGTCGCCCCAGCAGACCACGGTCCCGTTCGACTTCAGCGCGACCGTGAAACCGCCTCCCGCCGCCACCTGAACGACGCCCGTCAGGCCTTTCGGGACGGTGCTCTCGCCAGTCGAGTTAGCCCCCCAACACACCACGGTTCCATCTGACTTCACGGCTGCCATCTGCCCACCGCCGACCGCAATCTGCACAACACCGGTGAGCCCTGGCGGCACCGAGCATTGTCCGTTCGTGTTGCTGCCCCAACAAACCACCGTTCCGTCGGCTCGAATAGCGGCAGTCGTGTAGCCGTTTGAAGCTACTTGCCGGTACGGCGCCGGAGACCCCGCGGACTGCCCCAACCCCAGCCATCCCCAACTGACCAGGCCATGGGTATTGCCCTGCGCTTGCAGGAGAGAGCTTATAAGCACAGCCGCGACAAACGCGAAGCCTTTAAGAAAGGAAAATGATTTCATGTTGAGCCCGAATGAATGATAATCCTAAATACACCAAAACCCCAAATGCGAGCCCCGATTTGATGTATGAATCTGAGCCTTACTGCAGTGCCGACTAGCGTTTTACGGCTCTGAGGCCCCTTGAACCCCTGGCCAACTGTAGGAGTGCCTGTTCAGCCGTGGACTCCCGAACGACCACGAACTCGACGTCTCCATAGCCCTCCATCAGAAGCTTTGCGGCGAGCTCTTGTCCGTTAGTCGCCTGGTAAAGAACCCTGCCTTGTTGCTGCTCCACATTGACCCGAAACGGCTCGACCATGGCGCGAACCCCTTGTTGCATCTTGGATTCGACCTCGATCTGCGCTTTCGGGCCCTTGCTCAACAGCCCGTCCACCGAACCAGCGTAGAGCGGCCGCATCGCGTCAAGCACAACCACCAAGTCAAATTGGCTCAACAACTCCGGACGGTTGGTAACCGCAACCACAGCCGCTCCGAGCGCCGTCCGTTTTCTTAGGACTTCGAGGACCGAGTTGAGAGTCCATGGATCGAGTCGGTCGAGTTGGCCGTCGATGACCAGGAGCCTCGAGTCGACTCCGAGGCATGGAAGAAGTTCGCAAGCAGTCACCTGTGAGGGCGTGAGTTGGGCGATCGGAGTCTTACGAAGCTCCCAAAGCCCGCATGCGGTCAGAGCTTCCGCAACGTGGGTCGCCTTTCCCCCGTTGAGCGAGTGCCTGAAGATTGTCTGGGGCTTGGACCTCTTGGCAAATCCACTGCGGCCCGCGATGGCGGGCCTAGCAAGAACGTGAACGACGCCCTGAGCGGGCTTCTCGGCGCCGGCCACGCATTGGACGAAGCGAGACTTGCCAGACGCGGCCGGCCCAACGATAGCCAAAGACTGGCCCGGGGCCACGACAAGGCTTATCGTCGCTCCCTGAGCAACCAACCCGAAGTTTTCGAGCGCGACGATTTGGGTCATGCCATTGGGAGCACAAGAAGCTCTTTCGGAGAGTGCGTGAGAACCTCGTTTCCTTTCTCCGTCACAACCACGTCGTCCTCGATCCGGACTCCGCCGAATCCCTCAATGTAGACTCCCGGTTCAATCGTCCAGACTTGACCGGGGGCGATCATATCCTTGGATGTCGCGTTCAGTCGCCCGAAATCGTGCACCAACTGGCCCAGTCCGTGGCCAAGGCCGTGGCCGAAATATTGATCGAGATCCCGCTCGGCGAGAATCTTTCGAGATAACCCGTCCACCGAGGATGCTGAGACGCCAGATTTGAGCGCTTCGATGGAGGCAATCTGCGCCTTCAAGACCTGGGCATACACCTGGCGATGGCGATCCGAAGCCTCCTGAACGACTACCGTGCGGGTGATGTCGCTGTTATAACCATCAAGCTTGGCGCCAAAATCCATCGTTAGGAAGTCGCCCTTTTCGAGCTTCTTTTCGGAAGCTCTACCATGGGGCCGGGCACTTCGCTCGCCGCTGACTACGATTGGCTCAAAGGCCAGGTTGGCGCCCTGACGCCGGAAAAAGAACTCGATATCCAAGGAGATGTCAAGCTCGCGAACGCCGGGTTGAATCATTCGGACTACATGTGCGAAGCAGGCATCCGCTAGTTCGCATGCCCGGCGGATGCGGGCGATCTCGTCGGGCGTTTTGATCATCCGCAGGGGCTCGATGAAATCGGTAATGGGGACGAGGGTCGAGGGGGCGAGCTTGGTCTTCCAGCGCTCGTATTGGGAAAACGTGACGTGATCGGCTTCAAAGCCAAGCTCGGTCATACCCAGTCGCTTGGCCTCTGCACCGATAAAGCTTGCAGCATCCGTGGGGCTCGAGTAGATGGATACGTCCATATCCCGAACCTCCTCCTTCGCCTGAACCGCGTAGCGGCTGTCGCTAATGAAAAGGGCTCGCTTCGGGGCGACCAGAACGAAGCCGGAGGACCCGGTAAACCCCGATGCCCACTGCACGTTCGAAATCTCGGTTATAAGGAGAGCGGCAGGGCCGTTTTCTGTGAGACGCTCCTGAATACGATGGAGGTTTGAACTCATACTAACTCTTGAACAACCTGCTTGAGCGCTTCGATCGCGAGCACGTAGCCATGTCCCCCAAAGCCGACGATTTGCCCGATCGTAATCGGAGAGATTACGGACGTGCGTCGAAACTCCTCGCGCGCATGCACGTTGCTGAGATGAACTTCGACAACGGGAAGCCGAACGCTGGCGAGTGCGTCCCGCAGGGCGATCGAGTAGTGAGTCAAGGCGCCTGGATTGATCACGATTCCATCAGCCCAGCGGCGGTGCTGTTGAATGGCGTCGATAAGGGCGCCCTCCGAGTTGGACTGAATAGTCCGCGTTTCTACATTAAGCTCACCCGCCGCCGACGCGATGTCGGCGTCGATCTCCTCCAATGTCTTCTTCCCGTAAACGTCGGGCTCTCGGAAACCGGTCAGGTTGAGGTTCGGACCATGGAGAACGAGGACCTTAAGCGGATTGGTTGCCATGAAGTTTGGACTCTAGCTCTTGAGGAGGCAGTGCGCTTTCGGGAAGAAGGTGGGGAATGTCGTCAACGATGGGGAAGCCGCTACCGCAAACGGTACAGACCAAGTAGGCGCCCACCAGCTTCAGGGGGGGGCGCTCGTCGCAAATCGGACATGCCAGAATTTCAAGGAGCTTCTCGTCGATCATCTCAGTGCCTCGCGGTAGGCCTCTTCCGTTTGCCGGGCGGTGTTCTCCCATGTGAACTTACGCGCCCGATCGAAGCCCTTCTGCCGCATGGCCTGAAGCTTACTCGAATCGGCGATCAGCGCCTCGATTGTGCGGGCCCAGTGGGCTGGGTCCCAAGTCGTTTCTATCTCCGCCGCATCTCCGGCTACCTCAGGCAAAGCGCCGCCAGAACTACAGAGCACGGGGCAGCCGCAAGTGAAAGCCTCGGGAAGGGTCAGCCCAAAGCCCTCGTAGCGGCTGGGCGCCAGGTAAAGATCGGCAGCGCTGTAAAGTGAGCACAAGTCGCCGTCCGAGAGGTATCCGGTGGCGAATGAACGGCCTTGAACGGCCTCATTATCCCAGGCGGGATGGCCGGTCACCGCCAGTCTGTGGGGCAAACTCTGGGATAGGAGTTCGACCGCCTCCAAGGCTAGCTTCATATTTTTTCGAGGCCAGCGCGTACCCACGGTGAGGAGAAAGGGCCGATCGATTCCAAGACGAGCCACGTCCGGATTCTCGACCCGGTGGATACCCAGCCCACAGGCTTCGAGGGTAACCGATATCTTGTTTTCCAGGACCGGCATGAACTTGAGCATGTCGCGCTTGGAGGTTTCCGAGACCGTGATGACGCGTTTGGCCCTCCGCGCCGAAGCAGGCACGAACCGGCGAAGTAGGAACCGATCTCGCGGTTTGAACCACTCTGGCCCAATCAAAAAGGAGATATCGTGAATGGTGGTCACTCCCGCTTTGGCAAGAGGGCTGAGGTTGTACTGGGTATGGACCAGCGAGGCGCCTGCCTTGCGCGCGGCGAGCGGAAACGAGACGATGCTCCACCACCGCTGGTTGCGGCCGGGCAACTCGATCCATCGCAATCTTTCATGCTCGGGAATCTCAGCAGGCTTTGGAGCGTTGCTATACAGAAGATAGCGGAAGTCGCTTCCTATGTGGCTGAGTCCATGAATGAGCCCGGTCCAGTAGGTGGTGTCGCCGGTTTTGCGGTTTCCCACGGTTCGGACGTCTAGAGCTATGATGGATTCATTCATGGGAAAGCTTCATTGGTCCGAGTTCTGCTACATGAATAACAACGTCTGTCGATGAATAGATTCGGCGGAGCATCGATACTATGAAAAAAAGAAGAACCCCGGTTGGTCTGATACTTGGTCTCGTGGTCGTACTAAGCGTGATCGTCTATGTGAACATTTCTAGCCACGAGGACAATACGCCGAAACCGGCGACTACTCAGACGAGCCCATCCGAGATGACGGCGGATGACCTGAAGTCGAAGTTGGAACCAGGTCTGAAAGCTGTCACATCCGATACCAGCAGCCCTCCGGTGCAGACGGCGCCAGCGGCGCATAAACACGCAAATCCGGCCAAGGCGGCTGGCACCTCGATGCTTCTCAAGCCCCAGCGGATTAATCCAGCTTTGGTAAAACCGGTGCCCAGGCAGGACTTCTCGAACGGCGTGGTTGGTGGCTGGTACAACCAGGAGAGCGGCGTTCCCAAACCGGCAAGCCACTAGAGTTTCGTGTCGGGAAGCACGCGCACTCCGTCTTTCGACGGCAGCCGTGTAAAGCGCACCTGATATACTTCCTCAAGCAGCGGGTCGGTAAGGATGTCCGACATCGATCCGTCTTTGCCGATCGTTCCCTCGGACAGCAACAACGCCCGGCTGGCCATTGCGGCAGCGAGATTTAGGTCGTGCACCGCCGCCAGAATAGCCAATCCGCGCCCGGCAAGTTCCTTCGCCAACTGGATGAGGGTGAGCTGGTGGGAGACGTCGAGATGCGAGCTCGGCTCGTCCAGCAGTAAAATCGGCGCGCCCTGAGCCAAGGCTCTCGCAATCCAAGTCCTTTGACGTTCGCCTCCGCTAAGCTCCAAAATCGAGCGGTCTTCGAGGTCGAGGCAATCGGTCATCCGCATCGCCTCGCGGGCGACGCGCACATCTTCTTCCGAATCGAAGAACCCCCCGGAAACCGGCATTCTGCCCATGGCGACCGCTGACCCTACGGTAAACCCAAACGTGGGAACCTCCTCCTGAGGCACGAACGCCACCTTTCGAGCTAACTCCTGGTAGCTGAACTGGGCAAGGGTCTTCCCATCAACGAGGATGTTGCCGTCGATGGGAGGGATCGACTTGAGGATCGTCTTCATCAGAGTCGACTTGCCGCTCCCGTTTGGGCCTAGCAAGGCGACCACCTCGCCCGGATTCAGATCGAAACTCACGCCAGAGAGGACGGTGCGGCCGGGGTAACCGCAAGAGAGGTTACGGCAGCTTAGCAACGCCGCCCCGTTAGACAAGGCTGTCGTCCAGAACGCCGCTGCTGAACGCCCGATACATGCCTGCGTATGCGCCGTTCTTCTTCATGAGCTCGTTGTGGCTGCCCGTTTCCACCACCTCGCCGTGGTGGAGCATGAGAATTCGATCGGCTCGGGCTGCACTGGTTAGTCGGTGGGCGATGAACAATGTCGTTCGTTCCTGCATGATCTCGTCGAGAGCTTCCTGCACCAATTTCTCGCTCACCGCATCCAAGCTGCTGGTCGCCTCGTCAAGGAGCAAAATCGTTGGTTTCCGAACGACGGCGCGGGCGATCGCGACTCGCTGCCTTTCGCCTCCGCTTAGCCCCACCCCGCTTTCGCCTACCGTGGTTTGGAAGCGATTTGGCATAGCGTCGACGAAGATGTCCGCGTGGGCCGCCCTTGCCGCCTCTTCGATTTCCTCCTCGGTGGCATCCTCTTTACCAAGGCGGATATTGTCTGCTATCGTCCCCGCAAAGAGAAAGGTCTGCTGAGGCACTACGCCGACCAAAGACCGAAGCCAACTGAGTTTGAGCTTCGAAATGGGGACACCGTCAAGCAGGATCTCGCCGGATGTAGGCTCATAGAAACGGAGCAGCAGGTCGGCGATGGTGCTCTTGCCTGCGCCGCTCGAACCAACCAGCGCGAGGCTGGTGCCAGGCTCGATAGTAAAGCTAACCCCTCGGAGGGCCTCAGTCCCATCGGGGTAGGTAAACGCCACGTTTCTAAACTCGACGCGGCCTAGGACATCCGTCAGAACTCGCGTGCTGCCGGTGTCGAGGCTTTCCTCCTCGCGGTCGAGAATCTCGCTGTGCACGCGGTCTGCCGCGACCTGAACCTGGTTATAGGTGTTGTTCACGTAACCCAAGGTGCGGAACCCTTGATTGATCACGTCCATCGCGACAAGGACGGCTGCGAGGTGTCCCACGTCGAGGGTCGACGTCTTGGCGAGCCAGGCGCAGAGAAGAAGAACGACGGCCAGAGCCACCGCACCCATGAGCTCGACGAGCGGCCTAAGCGTTGCCTGGCGCTTCACCGCCCGCATCTGACTGTCGTAGCTCTTGGTGACGAGATGAGAATAGGCCTCGCGGGTGCGCTGTTCCGCGGAAAACGCCTTGATGACGCGGATTCCGTAGAGAGCTTCTTGGCTCATCGCGCTCAGCTCCGCATAATCCTGCTGAACCGTAGCCTGGGCCGCCTTCATCTTCCTACCATTCCAGTTGATCAGCAGAACCATGACTGGCACGAAGAGAATAGCGGCGACGGCGAGTTGCCACTGGTAGTACCAGATGGCGGCGAAGGCGGCAACCGCCTTGATCGGGCCGTCGATGCTGTCCCGGATCACCATAACCGCGCTCTGGTACAACCCAACGTCGCTGTTCATGACGCTCTGAATAACACCGGCCCGGGTTTCGTTGAAAAAGGTGACCGGCATCCTCTGGAGTTTCTGGAATATCCGGACTCTCAGGTCGGTGGTGAGGGACGTCGCTGCTTTGGACAAGTAGTAGGTTTGGCCACGCGTGAACCAGTATTTCAGGGAAAACAGCACCACAACGGCGATGCTGATCCAGACCAGTTGGTCGAAGTTCCGATTCTTTACCGCGTCCACCGTTCGATCGACTACGGGGATGGAGAGCGAAGTGAGAATGGAGGTGACGACCACGCACGCAAGCCCCGCCATGATCGGCTTTCGCTGCTTCCGAAGCTCTGATTTTATCCGCGGATCAAGCGGCTTGAAGACGTTAAGGCGTTTCAATTAGAACTCTGCGCTTCCGGGGGTGCGATGATACGGGATCACGTCCCGAATGTTCTTCATTCCCGTCACGTACATCAGATATCTTTCGAATCCGAGGCCAAAGCCCGCATGAGGTGCGCTGCCGAATCTTCGGAGGTCCAGATACCAAGCATAGGCCTCCTCGGGAAGCCCCGCTTCCTTTATTCTAGCGGTTAATACGTCCAGACGTTCCTCACGCTGGGCCCCGCCGATAATTTCTCCGATACGGGGTGCGAGCACGTCCATCGCGGCGACGGTCTTTCCGTCGTCGTTCAGCCGCATATAAAACGCCTTGATCTCTTTCGGGTAGTCCGTAAGAATTACGGGCCGGCCAACCTTCGTTTCGGTGAGCCATCGCTCATGCTCGCTCTGTAGATCGCAACCCCAGGAAACCGGGAACTCGAAGTCGACGCCGCTGCCTTCGAGCATCTTGACCGCCTCGGTATAGGTGAGCCTCTCGAAGTTAGAATCCACCACGTGCTGCAAGGTCCGAAGCAGATCGGTCTCGATTCGCTGATTGAAGAAATCGAGGTCTGGGCCGCACTTGTCGAGGAGGTGTTGGATCGTCTCGCGCAGGAACTCTTCGGCGAGGGCCATATTGCCCTCCAGGTCGCAAAACGCCATTTCAGGCTCTACCATCCAGAATTCGGCAAGGTGTCGCGTCGAATGGCTATTCTCAGCCCGAAAGGTGGGGCCGAATGTGTAAATATTGGTCAGGCCCAAAGCGAGGGTTTCCCCCTCTAGTTGGCCAGAAACGGTGAGAAACGCGGGCTTGCCGAAAAAGTCGTCCGCCACGTCCTTGGATTGGAGCTTCAAACCTGTCTCGGGTTCATGGCCAAGAAGGGTGGTTACCGCAAACATCGCGCCTGCGCCTTCGCAGTCGCTCGCGGTGATGATGGGTGTTTGCACGTAGGCGAAGCCGCGGTCGTGATAGAACTTGTGGATGGCAAAAGCGGCCTCGGCGCGCACGCGGAACACGGCCCCGAAGGTATTTCCGCGAACCCTTAAATGGGCGATTTCGCGCAGGAACTCAAAGCTGGCCCCTTTTTTCTGAAGAGGGTAGGAGGCCGGGTCGGCTTCGCCATAAAGTTCGGCCCCTTCTGCGGCGAGCTCTACCGGCTGGCCCGGGGCGGGGGATTCGACGATCTTGCCGTCGAACCGAACGCAGGCGCCGGTGGTGATTTGCTTGAGAAGCTCGAGCGGGATCTTTCCCTCGTCGATAACGACCTGAAGGTCTTTGAAGCAAGAACCGTCGCTAAGCTGAACGAAACTGATGCCCTTGCTGTCCCGGCGCGTCTTCACCCACCCATACGCGGACGCCTGTGTTCCGGGCTGAACCAGGAACAAGTCGCGGATGTAGCTGCGGCGGTAGTCCATCGTTGGGGGACGGGCAATAGGTGAAAGGTGCAAACTGAAAGAATGATAGGTGAAAAGAGGAAAGTGATAGGTGAATTGTGAAAGGCAATAACGACTTTTATGCGAAGGTTATTCCCTCCACTTTGCGCTCACCTTCTACCTTTCACTTGCATCCTCATCACTCTTCAGCGGCTTTCTTTTTGGCGGGCGCCTTGGGCGCTTTCTTTGGAGCTTCTGCGACTTCTCCGGCAGGGGCTTCGGCCTTTACCTTTGGAGTCGCTTCTTTCTTTACCGTTTCTTTCTTGACCGCTTCCTTCTTGGGGGCGGGCGCCTTCGCGGCTACTGGGGCGGGCGCGGGCTTGTTCTCGTGAAGCTTTTTAACTTCGCGGCGCACCTCTTTGAGGCGCTGCTCTTTTCGGTGTCGCCTCTGTCTAAGTTCTTTGTTCTTAATCCGCATTCTGGGCAATGAGGATACCCGAGGCGGGGCGTCAGGTCATTGCCTCAACCCTCCGATTCCCAGGGCCCAAAGCCCAAAGCCAAGGATTCGAGTCCCATCAATCTTCCGCCTTAATCTTCTACCCACCAATGCCCAATGCACAACGCTCAGGGCCCAAAGGCCCAATGCCCAATGCCCAGGGCCTAATGCCCAGGGCCCAAGGCCAAATGCCCAAGGCCAAGTCTCCGAGCCGCCTCAACCCTCTCCCATCTCCCCCCGAATACTATCAAGGTCCGAGGCCGAAGGCGTGGCAACGCCAACGTGCCTAACCACACTGGCGGCGGTTTGAGCGGCAAGCTCAAAAACCTCGCGGCGGAAGCCGACGGCGGCAAGGCCCAAAGCCACCGTAGCGATAACCGTATCGCCGGCGCCGGCCGTATCGTAAACCTCGACCTTCGGAGCTTGAACAGATAGCGCTTCCGATTCGCCCACCGCGACCATCCCCGATTCGCCTAAGGTGATGAGAACGGAACCCGCACCCGACTCCTTGCGCAACTGAGCGCCTCCATCGGCGGCGGCATGATCTTGCAGGCCCGAGTGAAATCCAAGTGCCTCGGAGGCTTCGGCGCGGTTCAGGCTGATGAGGTTGGCGCCGCGATAATGGGAGATCGTGCGCGGTTTTGGGTTCACCATGACGGGCTTGCCACGCCTCTTGGCTTCATCGATCACTGCATTTGCGACCGTTTCGGTTAGCACACCCTTCAGGTAGTCGCTCATAACGATCACGTCGACCCCCGCGATCGCGCGGCAGGCGCCATCTATGATTTTGGCCTGGACCGACTCCCTGACGGGGGCGTCGTCCTCCTGATCGATTCTCAAAACCTGGTGAGTGTGATCGGCGATCACGCGCGTTTTGCGAGTTGTAGCGCGGCTTTCGTCCCTCACGAGCAGCACACCCGAAAAACCGTGCTCCTGTAGCGAGTTTTCGAGCAGGTTGCCCGCTTCGTCGCAGCCGGCGACGCCTATCGTATGGGTTTCTGCGCCAAGGGCGATGAGGTTTCGAGCCACGTTGGCCGCGCCACCGGGAACGCGTGTGGTTCGGTGATGCTTGACGACCATGACCGGCGCTTCCGGACTGATGCGGGTAGCGCGGCCGAAAACATATTCGTCTAGCATCAAATCCCCTAGGACCAGCGCCTTCATGCCATGAAAGCGGTCGAGGATTTCGCTAAGCCTCAACGGCGGCAACCTTCCTCGCAGAGTTCTCCCGATGCCGTGCGTAGACGAGAATAAGCGCCCCGGCGAGAACCAAGGCAAGGGCAGCGACTTGGGCGTCGGTGATCGGAAGCGAGCCCATATAGGTAGAGGTAGCGAGGCCTTCGCGCACCTGCTCGTCGGACCCGGCGCGCCAGAACTCGTAGATGAACCGCGCCGTGCCGTGCAGCATCAGGCATAGGGAGATCGACCTGCCGTAGGCGATGGTTTTGCGCTCGCGCCAAAGCAGTATGCCAAAGGCGGCGACGTTCATAAGGGAATCGTACATCTGGGCGGGATGGAAGAGGCCGACGTGACCCTCCACATGGATCCCCCAGGGAAGGTCGCACGCTCCGCCATAGCAGCAGCCGTTCAGGAGGCAACCTACGCGGCCGATGGCGTGAGCGATGAGGAACGGAGCGGCGAGCACATCCATCACCCGCATGAACGAGATCTTGGCTTTGCGCGAATAGAGGTACAAGCCGAGAATGCCGAAGATGACGCCGCCGAAGCTGGTGAGGCCGGCAAACTGCCAACTTAGAAGCTCGTGGGTGTGAGTAGAGTAGTATTTCCACTCTTGGACGATGAAGAGGACACGCGCCCCAAGAACGCCCAGGATTAGGGCCCAAAAAGCGGCGTCGTACACATGCTGGGGCGTCAGCCCAAAGCGCGGCGCCCGTCGGCGCGCGATCCATACGGCCACGAAAAATGCGATCAGCAGCATTACGCCGTAGCTGTGAATGGGAAACCCGAACACGTGAAACAGGATAGGTCTCATGCAGTACGGGGCTTGGTGGCCCTATCAAGGATACCAGTAGGGGGTAGGGGTAGTTCCCAAGACCCACTGGGTTGAATGTTGAACGACCGCCGCTCGGCGTAGACGCAGTCGGAGGAGAAAACAACGGTATGAAACAGATCGCGTTATTTCTTAGTATTCCCTTTTGCCTGGGGGCACTGGGGCAGTCCGTCCCGAGCCGGTCGTACACCCGCACAATGGAGTCGATCCTACACCTTGCGGTCAAAGGAGATTGGAATCGGTTAAGGCAGATAAGCACCTCGGATGCAGTGCTCGTTACCGTAGACCAGGATTATGCGGCTTCGAAGCCAGGCGACGACGAAGACGAATTCCACTACCGCGTATCCACGCTGCCACTGAGGGCAATGGGAAGGGGCAGCTAGAGTTTCTCGAGACATTTCAAGCTGCCGTTCGCGCCAGCGAGGGCATGCCAGGTTGGATCGACTTTCGCGCCGACCAACCCTTTCGGGAAATCCCGCTCCCTTCGATCGGGGCCGAGGGCAAATTTGCTTCGGACGGGTATTGGAAAGTCGGTCTCGATCGCAAGAACCGGATTTCCGGCATCATATTGGGCTATCACTAAAGAGGGCGCCCCTTCTTCCCAACACCTAACACCCAGCACCAAACACTCCCCAGAACCGTCATAATAGATGTATGGTAGACACCCATCTACCTCCTATGTTGAAGCAGGAACGGCCGCTCGGTGTGCTGTTTCTCGACATCAACGCCTATTTCGCTACCGTCGAGCAGCAGGAACGCCCCGAGCTTCGGGGGAAGCCGATTATCGTCGTTCCGATGGAGACGGACAGCACCTGCGCGATCGCCGCCTCTTACGAGGCGAAGAAGTTCGGCATCAAGACGGGCACAAACGTGGGGGAGGCGAAAAGAATGTGCGGCGGGCTCATCGTGGTGCCCGCGCGGCCGCCGCTTTACGTTCACTACCATGAGCGAATCATCGAGGCTGCGGAATCGGTGCTGCCGGTGGAAAAAGTGTCCAGCATCGACGAGATGCATTGCTGCCTGATCGGTAAGGAGCGCGAGCCGATCGAAGCCCGGCGCATCGCCCTGGTTATGAAGGAGACCCTTCGCAAGAAGGTCGGCGAGATGATTCGCTGCTCCATCGGCATCGCTCCCAACACGTTTCTCGCCAAGCTCGGAACGGACATGATGAAGCCAGATGGGCTCGTTGTGCTGGAAGCAAAGGATCTGCCCGGCCCAGTGCTTGGACTCAAGCTGACCGATTTTGCCGGCATTAACAAGCGCATGGCGGCTCGCCTTCAAGGCGCAGGCGTGTTTTCGGTGGAGCAGCTTTATTCAAAGTCGCCGCAGGAACTGAAAGCTGCGTTCGGTTCGGTAACTGGCGAGCGCTGGTGGTATCTGCTTCGCGGGTACGACCTCGACCTGGAACGAAACGAGGGCAAGACGCTAAGCCATTCGAACGTGATGCACCCGGATCAGCGAACCGACTCCGGATGCCGGGAGATGCTGCTTCGCTTGATTCAAAAGGCGTCGGCCCGACTACGTGCCAACGGACTCTGGGCGGCCGGAATGGCGGTGAGCGTTCAGGGTTTCAAAAAGAGCTGGCGCGCTTACGTGCGCCTCTCGCCGAGCCAGGACACGGTGACCTTCAACGAGGAGTTTCTGAGGCTGTGGGAGAAACGGGATTACGAGAAGCCGCGCACCGTCGGCGTGGTCTTCTACGACCTCGCCACCACCGACCACGTAACGCCAAGCCTCTTCGACTCCTCCATGGTCCGAGCCGAACTGAACCGGGCGGTAGACAAGGTGAACCAGAAGTTTGGAAAGAACACGATCTATCTAGCCGGCATCGAAAAAACGAAGGACCGGGCAGACGAGAAGATCGCGTTCAACAAGACTTGGCTCTTCAGCGAGGGCAAAGGCGACAACAAGTGGGCCGAAGAGTCCGAGGACCGCTGATTGTGGGCACGAGCCAAAACCAAAGCACCACCCGCCGAAGGTTCTGGCTTGTTTTCTCCCCATACCGAGCCGCACGGCTGAACTGCCGGATTGTGCCAAGACGGATACGGTTGTGGGCGCGCCGATACCTGCGGTTGGGATACTTGAATGCCGGATTACTCCTCCCTCAGATACTCCCGAACCTGATCTGCCAAGCGCCTCGTCATGGTTGGGACGGCTGCGAGCTCCTCTGCCGAAGCACGGCGAATCCCCTCCAGTGAACCAAAGGTTCTAAGCAGGAGGCGGCGTCTTCTTGGGCCGACACCCGGAATCTCCTCAAGCACGGACCCGGAAAACCTCTTGTCTCTTAGTTTGCGGTGGAAGGTGATGGCGAAGCGGTGGGCCTCGTCGCGGAGCTTGCGAAGAAGCATCAGGCCGGGCGAGTTGAGGGGCAGTTCGACCGCGTCATAGGAGTAGTCGATGGGGGCGGGGCGGGAGAAGGAGTAGTCGTCCTTAGGGGGTTGGGTGTTGAGTGTTGGGTGTTGGGTGTTGGGTGTTGGGTGTTGGGAGTCGGAGGGTAGAGGGTCGAGGGTAGAGGGTAGAGGGGTTTCGGAATCTTGGCCTTGGGCATTGGGCCTAGGGCCTTGGATGCCATAG
>Ga0265338_10001079_pt1 | contig 45241 bp, 37 predicted proteins | sample 42126metaG_FD_193579 | JGI IMG/M metagenome (GOLD analysis project Ga0265338, IMG submission 193579) | Rhizosphere microbial communities from Carex aquatilis grown in University of Washington, Seatle, WA, United States - 4-21-26 metaG | ecosystem: Host-associated > Plants > Roots > Rhizosphere... | reverse complement strand
TTTCAGTTCGCGACAAGACAGCCGTCGCCCCCCGGAAAAGGCGCCTTGCTCGCGAACTGAAATCCAAGATTCGTTAAGCGCTGCATTTCCTTTTCGATATCATCCACTTCCAAACAAATATGGTGAATGCCTTCTCCCCGCTTCCCGATAAACGTGGTAATGGCTGAACCGGCGCCTGAAGCATCGATAGCCTGGATCAATTCTATCGAACTCTCGCCCACAGGATAAAACGATACTTCGGCATTTTGGCTTTCTATCTTCTCGCCGTGCGGGAACTCGTTCCCCAGCAGCTTTGAAAAGAGCTCCTTGGAAAAACCGAGATCTTTCACCGCAATACTAACGTGTGCAATGCGCTTGATCATGGGTATTCAGTCCCTAATGCATCCAATTGTGAAAAAGCGAATACCATTGAAAATAGTAAAGCGCAGGCAATGAAACTAACTCAGCCCGCGCTCGATAGTGCCTGAATTTTAATAATGAAAGCTTCACAATGTACTGTGCTCTCATCCTGAGCGCAGCGAAGGATCTACGACACTGCGCTACCGGGTAATCCCCATGCAGAGTTGACATAGATTCTACCAAGGGGATGCCTTCGGCATTCACTCCGCTTCGCTCCGTTTCCCGAGGGATCCCTTTGGAACAGAGTGACATCGCTCAGGCATTCTGTTATGCCCGTTCAAACTAAGGCACTACCCCGCACTCTGAAGATTTCTTTGCACCGGAGGAATGAACGAACCCGCATCCTTTCATCCGCCTTTCATTTGACCAGCAGCATTTTTTTTGTTTGAGCGAAATTTTCCGCGGTCAATCGATAGAAGTACACTCCGCTCGCAACAGCCGCGTTGAAGCGGTTCCTGCCGTTCCATTCGACAGCGTGTGTCCCGGCAGTGATGATGTTGTCTACAAGTGTCACGACTTCTTCGCCCAAGGAATTATAGATTTTCAGAGAGATGTGCGATGCCGTCGGAATCGCAAACTCAATTTTCGTTTGAGGGTTGAACGGGTTCGGGTAGTTCTGCGACAGCACGAATTGCGACGGGATCACGTTTGCCTTCGCGTTAACCCCGGTCGCCGTTCCGGCAAATGCCGCAATGGCTCCGCCGGCACTTACCGTCCAGCCGGAAATGTCCGACCCGCTGGTGACGACGTCGAGATTATTCAGGTTCCCGATGGATCCGGTAAACGATGCCGCCCACGACACTCCATGGTCAGTGCTGCGGTAGACCGATCCCCCTTCCGCCGCAAAGAAATCGTCTCCCGTTCCTCCGAAACCGGAGACAAAGCCGCTCCCGCCCGGCGACGCGGGCGTCCACGTCACGCCTCCATCGGTCGTCAAAGCGACCGCGCCGGAATCAGAACCCGCCAGACCGGAGAGTGCGCTGCTGAAATAGACGCTCACGCTGTTCATGAACGGAACCTGGCTGGACGACCACGTTACGCCGCCGTCTGTCGAACGATAGATTCTCGCTGAATCCGTACCGAACCAGATGTTCGACGAGCCGAACGTTGCCAGTGCGTTGTTCCATCCGGCTTCGCTGCCGACTTGCAAGGGTTCGGTGTGGATGCGCGCCCACGCGGCGCCGCCGTTGTTCGTTTTCAAAACTGTCCATTTTCCTCCTACCGGATCGCCGACGGCAATGCCGTTGCTCGCATCGAACATCTTGATCCCGTCGATAAAGCCGCTTGCTAGGCTAAAAACGTTCGTCCATGTCGAACCGCCGTCTGTCGTCCTGTAAATGATCGTTGAAGAGCCCGGCGTCGTGGAGACAAAGGCAGTGTTCGCATCGAGTGCGTTAATAACGTAGATATCGGCGCCGCCGATCGCGCCCGCGCCGACAGAATTCCATGTCGATCCGCCGTTTGTCGTTGCCAATACCTCTGCTTGACTTCCCGCCGCCCATGCAACCGACGGACTCACCGCTTTGACTGATGCCAGGTTAGTGTTGATGCCGGAATTTTGAATCGTCCATCCGGGAGAAGAGTTCGAAGAGGGCGCAGTGGAAAATACCCCCCTGCCGTGCGTGAACGCAAAAAGAGCTTTGGTATCATTTTGAACTACCAGCTCGTCTGTCGGCACATACAACGGCATCCCTGAATTGAAAGAGGACCACGTCGTCCCCAGATCCGTCGATGTGTACACTCCGGTCTCAGTTCCGACATAGACCGACGCGGAAGAGTTCGGATCGATGATCAGGGAATGAACAGGAACATTCGGAAGGTTCTGCGAGATATCCAACCATGTGGTTCCCTGGTCTGTGGAATACCATACATGCCGCGACGTGAGCGTCCCGGTGACATTGTACCCGCCGTAGCAAGCGAATATCCTGTTCTTGTTGTTCACGTCGACGACAACACGCCGCACCCAGGCACCGTTGTTTCCCGCCGGAGTAATTTCCTGCCACACGGAGTCTCCAGTCGACGGGTTCAAATTCACGCATCGAAAAATTTTCCCGCCGGTAGTACCGGCAAATGCGAGGTAGTTCGATGCGCCGTTGACAACGGCGACTGCGCTTACGTGGTAACTGGCCTGGAACACTCCGCTTGCGGACGTCCACGAAGAGGCGGAGTTCGTTGTCAGCCATACTCTGTTTGACCCGGCGATAAGCACGCTGGAATTTTCAGGGTTCATGGCAAACGGCGCAATGAACAAACACTTGTTGTCATCGTTCGCGTCGCTCAGGCCGGTGATACAATTGCTCCAGTTCACTCCGCCGTCGGTTGATTTCGCCATGCCGAGGTAGACGTACTCTTCGTACGAAACGGTACTGTTTGTCTGATCTTGAGCAGCATATCCACCGTCACCGCTCACCGCTTCTGTCCAGGTCGAGCCGCTCCCGCTGTATTTCAGATGGCCGTTATCTTGTGTTCCTCCGAAATACGTCGACCCATTCTTAAAAACGGCGCCGCCGTAGAATTGAGTGATCGCCAGACCGTTGTTGAGACTTGTCCAATGCGATCCTCCGTCGGTCGTTTTGTAGACGCCTCCATCATCACCATCAAAAACTGTATTGGCGTTATTCTTGTCAAAAACAATGGCATGATGGTCGGCGTGTACGTAGGGCGAATTATAAAACAGAGACCAGTACGAAACTTGCGACCAATGACTGCCGCCGTCCGTCGATTTCATGAGGTCGATACCCCCGACGTAAATATTGTTTGAGTTGTTCGGATCGATCGCGATGACGTTGTCGTACCATCCCTGGTCCTTGAGGTACGATAACCCTCCGGTGGATTGAATTTTCGGCGGCGAGGCGAGCTGCGTCCATGTTGCGCCTGCATCCGTCGATTTGAAGATGCCCTTCAATCCACCATCGCCCGCGGCCGTCAGGTCGAGAGATTCGAAAACTGCCAGAATGGTATTCGAATTATTTGGGTCATGCGCTAACGCAATTCTCCGGTAGTTGCTTGTGGGCAAGGTCGAGGTGATCTCCCCCCAGGTTGCACCGCCGTCGGTCGTTCGATAAATGCCGCCGAGTGTCGATCCGTTGCTCTCTACGGCATAGACGATCACCGACTGAGAAACCGGTATGACGTCGTCGGCTGGGAAATAATTGGTTGCCGACATCGTCGAGCTGATCTTCGTCCACGAAGTGCCGCCGTTCGCCGACATGAATAAGCCGCCGGAAGTCGTATAATTACCTCCGCCGTACTCATAAAAGTAATCCTTTGTTGCCGCATAAATATTTCCGGAGGGGTCGGCCGCCATTTTCATCACATCTCTGAATTCCGAGACCGACGCGCCGGTTGTACTCGGAAGGAGCGTACATGTATCGCCGAAGTTGGTTGTTTTGTAGATGCCGCCGCCGTACACAGCATCCGAGTTCAGCCATCCTTCACCCGTGCCGGCATACACCACATTGGAATTCGTCGGGTCGATGACCATCGAACCGATCGCCATCACGTCGAGCGAATCCGACTTAGGAGTCCACGAGGCGCCGCCGTCGGTGCTCTTCCATATTCCTCCCGATACAGAGCCGATGAGGATTTGGGCACTGTTCACCGGACTCACGACAATTGAACGAACCCTTCCGCCGATATTGCCGGGGCCCAAGCCTGTCCATGTCGATGCGGAAGTTTTGCGCAGCATCCTGGCAGTTTTCATCGTCAGCTTTGTGTAGCTGACCGCTTCGCGCCGGCGCTGCTGGAAATCCACGTTCTGCTGATTGCCGGCAAGGATTTCATACCGGTAACGGTACGCAGCATCGGGGTTGTCGCGGTCGCCGGCAGAAGACTCCCGCAATTCGTTTTCTTCGCCCGGACTTTTTTCAACGGATGACCGTCGAATGAGCAGGAATGCCGCTATTGCGACAACGATGGAAATAAAGAAAATGGTCTTCTTCGTGGGAGAACTCCGATAATTTGTGATGGGGCAAAAACCTACAGATGAGTTGTTTTGAAAAAAATCCGCGGGAGTAATCCGTCCGGAATGTGCGACCGGGCTTTACCACGCGGACTCATTCTTGAAATAGTACCTATTTCAACCGGAAATGTCAATCACCGGCGTAACCGGCGTCACGTTGTGCGATGACCGTTTCGTCTCAAGTACTTCACCAACTCCGCATAGTTGCAAACCGCAATGCCGGCAAGGACAAACGAAGCACCGATGAAAGTGCCGGAGGAGACTTTTTCCCCCAGGACAAGAACTCCCAGCATCACCGCGATGATCGGCGTGATGAATGACGTGAGTGACAGGATCACAGCTTCGACTCGTTTGAGAAGCCAAAAATAGCTGACAAACGTCGCGACCGACCCGAATATTCCCAAATAAAATATCGCCAGCACGGCGTGAGCCGTAAAATCGACCTTCGCATAGTCTTCCAGCAGCGCGCTCGCCGCAAGCAGCAACACCGCCCCTATCAGCATCGGAACGAACGTAATGGCAAATGGATGGATGGTGTGCCCATGTTTCTTGATGACGATGACGGAATACGCCTGGAGGATTGCACTCGCCAGTACTGCCGCCATTCCCCATGAAGCGGTCGGATCGGAAACATGAATATCATTCGAATAAATTGCGAGGATGCCCAAAAATCCGAGCACGATACCCGAAATTTTCCAAACCGTGATCTTTTCGTTCGGAAGAAAAAGGAAGGCGAAAAGGGCTACCGTGAATGGATAGACAGAAAAAACAATTGAGGTTACGCCGGAAGGAATAAACTGCTCTCCCCAGTACACCAGCGCGAAAGGAACGCTGAACGATGTGAGCGCCACGACGATGTAGAACATGCGCTCTTCCGGATTGAACGGAACCTTCACTTTGCGGATCTTGATCAGCGTAAACAGCACGGCGCTCGCGACAAGAAAACGGCAGCCGGCGGCCAGCAGCGGCGTCATCGTCTCCAGTCCTATCTTGATGACGAGCCACGTCGACCCCCAGATAGTACAAACCAAAAAGTACGAAATGTAAACGCGGAGCCGCTCGCTCATTCACTCTGCCATTTTGTTGAGCACGAGACCGGAGAGAAGCTTGGGGTAGAAGAACGTCGATTTTTGAGGCATCGTCTGGCCTGCCTTCGCAACGGCGCGCACCTGTGCGATTTTTGTCGGGTTCACAACGAACGCGATCTGCGCCGTCCCGTTCATGACTTCATTCTCGCATTCATCGGTGCTTTGGATGTAATGAATGTTCAGCTTCTTCTCCTGCGCTTCGACAGAGATGCCAAGCACGTTCCCGAGAAAATACGAATGAAGAAGCACGACGTCAAGATCCTTTACTTCGTCGGGCAGGGACAATGTGATCAGCGGATCGAGCGAAGCGCCATCCTTCAAAGATGCCATCCAATACGCTGCCGGACCTTTAACGATGATGCCATACGCATAGCGGGCGCGTGTCCGCAGCGCGTTCATCATCGTTTCCTGCGTCGGGAATTCCGTAAGGTCAAAATATTTCCGGATCGCCGAAGAAAATTCATTCCAGTCAAACTTCGGCAGACTGTGAATCACGCGATGTGTCGGGAAGATGACGAGCCCTTCGTCATCAAGATTTGTGAAGAACATCATGACGTAATTATACAACTCCGTTCCCTTGTGGTTCGGGTTTTGAGACTTCATCAAGTCCCTGTATGCGAGCGCGGTTTCATACCGGTGATGACCGTCGGCAATCAGCACCTGCTTCGGTTCCATCTCACGCGCAATTTTTTCGATCATCTTGCCATCGGTGATCACCCATAGCTGGTTTCTGACGTTCTCAAACGTGACATCCACGGCAGCCGGAGCAGCATATGACGGAGCGATGAGGCCGTCAACCTTCTTTGCCTCGTCGGAATAGAGGCTGAAGATCTGGCTGAAATTCGAATTGGTTGCTTTGAAGAGTTTGAAGCGGTCTTCTTTCGCTTTCGAAAGTGTTTTCTCGTGAGGAAGCACGATTCCTTTTTCAAATTCCTCCAAGTGGCAAAGCGCGATGAATCCTTTTCGCTGAATGACCGCGCCGGCAGCCGAGGTGAACGTCTGAACAAGCGGATAGACCGCAGACACAGGCTCGCGCGTCAGGAAGCGCGTTTCCTGCCATTCGCCGAACGCTTTTGCAGCCGCAGCATAACGGTCTTCTTCCCTGCCGAGAATCAATCGAACGATGTTGTGCGGGTCTTTGTCGTACAAACGATTCTGCTGATCGGGAGAGATCACGTCGTACGGCGGCGCTACAACGGCATTGATGTTTACTGCGCCTTGGTTGTATCTAATACCTCGAAACGGCCTTATGATAGGCATAGAGTTTTGTCGGTTGGTGTGAAGTCTTTATATTTTCGATTTACGATTTGCAATTTTCGATTGAAAGACACGAAACCCGCAAAGAAACGCCGCCCGTCCCTTATTCATTTTTCACTTTTAACCATTCACTTTTAACTTTTTGCAATCACTTATTCTCGTACCCCAGCCTCTTCAGCCAAGCATCCTCGCCCCGCCAATTCTCCCGCACTTTTACATGGAGTTCAAGGAACACGGAATGACCGAGAAACGCTTCAATATCTCTGCGTGCCTTTTCGCCGACCGACTTCAATGCTGAACCCCCTTTGCCGATAAGGATTCCCTTTTGCGACTGCCGCTCGACAAATATTTCGGCGCTGATGAAATGTTTTTTCTTTTCCCGTTCGTTAAAAGCAATGACATCGACCGTTGTGGAATACGGTATCTCCTGCGAGAATTGGTCGAAAATTTTTTCCCTGATAATCTCGCCGACAAAAAATTTTTCGGGGGCGGCGCTCACCATGTCGGCCGGGTAATATGGCGGATGTTCGGGGAGATAGCGGATGATCGTGGCGATCAAATCGTCGGTGCCGTCGCTGTTGAGCGCGGAGAGCGGAAGAATTTCTTCGAACGAAAAGGCTTTGCTGAACCTGTCGATCATCGGCAGAAGCTCTGACTTTTCTACACGGTCAATCTTGTTGATTCCGAGAAAGGTTTTTTTCTTCGCACCCCGAATTTTCTCAAGCGCCGCTTCGTCCTTTTGATACGCTTCGTTCTTTATCTTTTCCGCGTCGACGAGGAGCAGAACAACGTCGGCTTCGTCCAGAGCTGACGACGAGTACTGCATCATCACCTCCTGCAGCAAGTACCTGGGAGCAATTATTCCGGGAGTGTCGAGAAACACAATCTGGTAATTTTCTCCCGACAAGATTCCGAGAATCTTGTGCCGCGTGGTTTGAGGCTTGTTTGTAACAATGGAGATCTTCTGCTTCAACAGCGCATTCATCAGCGTCGACTTGCCTACATTTGGTTCGCCGATGAGGGCAACGTATCCTGCTTTATGGGGAGTAGTTTCCATTTCTTCAGTCAATATACCTATAAATGGAAAGAGTTTCAATGAAGGCCGGGTTAATCCTCGCCGACCTTTGCGGTTTTTCTTTCAACCGCCAAGGACGCAACGAACGCCAAGACAGAAAGGGTTTCGGGAGTTGATACTATGAGATACGGAAGAGATTCGAAGCGGGCGGCATATTCAAAACCGAGCACCGGCTCGGTCAAGCAGGAATTTCCTTTTGATCGGACGGGGGCAACTCTCTTTGCCGCATAGTCTATTTCGCAACCAGCTTCTTGTATGCTTCGACATCTAGAAGCTGTCCAAGCTCGGCAGGCTTTTCAATCTTAACTTTGATCATCCAGCCTTGTTCGTACGGATCCTTGTTCACCAGCTCGGGCGAGTCATGTATCTTTTTATTCACTTCCAATATTTCTCCGGTGACGGGAGAATAAAGGTCCGAGACTGCCTTTACTGCCTCCACCGTGCCGAAGGCCTGGCTGTATTCAACTCTTTTGCCTGCCGCGGGAAGTTCGACAAAGACGATGTCCCCTAATTCTCCTTGCGCGAAATCGGTGATCCCGATGAATCCAGCATCGGCCTCAACGCGGATCCACTCGTGGTCTTTGGTATATTTTAATTTTTCAGGAAAATTCATATGCACCTTTCTCTCTCGAAATCTACGGAAGAACAGTTCCCCTAATCGCCGATGTTGAACGTATCGATGAATTTCGTGTCAAAAACGCCGCTGCGGAATTTTTCGTTCTGCATCACTTTTTTTTGAAACGGTATCGTGGTGTGAATTCCCTCGATGATGCATTCCTCAAGCGCGTACTCCATTTTCGTGATCGCCTCGTCGCGCGTGTTGGCATGGACGATAAGTTTCGCAACAAGGGAATCATAGTACGGCGGAATCTGGTATCCGGCATAAATATGGGAATCGATGCGGATGCCCGGGCCGCCGCCAAAATGGAGGCTTGTGATCCTGCCGGGCGACGGCCGGAAATCGTGTTCCGGGTCCTCGGCATTGATACGGCATTCGATCGCATGTCCTTGAAATTTCACCTTCTTGCTGCTCAACCGTTTTCCCGCAGCGATCTCGATCTGCGCCTTGATGAGATCGATGCCCGTGACAAATTCTGTGACCGGATGTTCAACCTGGATCCTGGTGTTCATCTCCATGAAATAGAATTCTCCGGTCTTGTCGAGAAGAAACTCGATGGTCCCTGCCCCGAGATATTTCACGCTCTTTGCACCCTTCACCGCCGCCGCTCCCATCCGTTCACGCAGCTCCGCATTAACGGCCGGCGACGGAGATTCTTCGATCAGTTTCTGGTGGCGGCGCTGAATGGAACAGTCGCGTTCGCCGAGATGGATGACATTGCCGTACGAATCCCCGAGTACCTGGATCTCGATGTGCCGGGGTTCTTCGAGATATTTTTCCATGTAGACATCGGGATTTCCAAAAGCCGATTCCGCTTCATGGCGCGCGGTCTGGAACGCATTCTCAACTTCGCTCTCGGATCGAACGATGCGCATGCCCCTTCCGCCGCCGCCAGCAGATGCCTTGATAATAACGGGCATGCCGATTTCATTCGCGAGATGTTTCGCTTCTTCAATATCCTTCACAACTCCGTCGCTCCCTGGAACGACAGGGACTCCGGCCTTCCTCATCGTCTCTTTGGCGAGCGCCTTGTCTCCCATCGCCGTGATCATTTCGGGTTTCGGCCCAATAAATTGCAGGCCCGAGGTCAAACATATTTCTGAGAACTGGGCATTTTCCGCCAGGAATCCGTACCCGGGATGAATGGCGTCGGCGTTGGTGACTTCTGCGGCGGCGAGAATGCGCGGAATATTAAGATAGCTTTCTTTGCTTGCGGGAGGGCCGATGCAGATCGCTTCATCGGCAAAACGTACGTGGAGCGAATCCCGGTCGGCTTCGGAGAACACCGCAACCGTCGAGATTCCGAGTTCCCGGCATGCGCGAATGATGCGGAGCGCAATTTCGCCCCTGTTCGCAATAAGAATTTTATTGAATAACCGCATTGACGGGATTCACCAAAGGCTTTTTCTGAGAACGTATTTCCACAACACGAATAGAGACTAGCGGAAAGAACATCAGGCGGCTTCGACGAGGAAAAGCACCTGGTTATATTCGACTGGCTTGCCGTTCTCGACGCAAATTTTAACCACTTTCCCGGAACTGTCGGACTCGATCTCGTTCATCAACTTCATCGCTTCAACGATGCACAGCACCGTTCCCTCTTCCACATGTTGCCCTACTTCGACGTAATTGGACGCATCGGGAGCCGGAGCGCGATAGAATGTGCCGACGATCGGGGATTTTACTTCGTGATATTTTTTTTCCGGGACCGGAGCAGGTTCGGGGGCAGCCTGTGCCGTTGGGGGAGGCACAACAGGAATCTGCTGCTGCGCGAATGCAGGTGTCATTTGATGAAGAACGCCGACGTTGTTTGCACTTTTTGTAATCCGAACCCGGACGCCTTTTTCCTCCAGCTCAATTTCATTGACGTTGCTCTCCTCGACCAGCTTCAATACTTTCTTAACGAATGCTAAATCCATTATCGCTCCATCGGCATAGTGATGAATTGGCGGACACCAAGTTACTGCTTCACACGGTCGAGATATTGACCCGTTCGGGTGTCGACGCGGATAACTTCGCCTTCGCTGATAAAAAGAGGAACATTGACCATCGCGCCGGTCTCTACTTTTGCCGGCTTGGTACCCGGGTTCGCGGTGTCGCCGCGGACGCCTGGAACTGTTTCGACGACCTTGAGCTCGACATTGAACGGAAGCTCAGCACCGACCGGATCGGCTCCATCAAACATCACTTCAACGGTAAGCCCCTCTTTCAAAAATTTCGCCCCCGTCCCAAGGATCTTCTCATCGATAGGGATTTGTTCGTACGTCTGTTGGTCCATGAAGTGGTAGCTCTGACCGTCGTTAAAGATGTATTGATACTGCTTACGCTCAACTCGGACAATTTCAACCTCTTCACCGGAACGGAACCGGTTCTCCATCGTCCTTCCGCTTCTTATATTGCGCATTTTTGCCTGATAAAACGCGCGCAAGTTCCCGGGCGTCCGGTGCTGGTATTCTTCGAGAACATGAAGCTCGCCGTTAAATCGCAAAAATGTACCTATTTTTAAGTCCGACGTTGTTGCCATAAATAACCCTAGTTCTTCATTCTTTTAGGAATTAGCCCAAAAAATTTGTACAATGGACGCGGTTTCCGTAATTTAGCGGCAAAAATATAGTCAGATTGGCATCGAAAGTCAAGAAGGAATCCCCGCCGTGGATAAACGGTTAATCATTCCCATTCTGCTTGCACTATTTTTAATCTCGTTTCTTGGAGGCTGCAATGCTCCGGCCCCTAAGAAATTTTCGAGTGAGATGGTTCGGGTATACGCAGAGTTGCTTGCACTGCACGAAAAGGAAAAAATTTCCGGATCGGTACCCGATTCGACCTACAGGCGCGAGCTAAGAGAATTCTTCTCAGTGAGGAAAATGAACGAGGAAGATTTTCAGAAGCAGGTCATCGAAATTTCCCGCGACGATGTCGCATGGCGGGATTTTCTCAGCAAGTCTATCGCCTCGCTCGACAGCATCAAAGCAGCGAGGAACGCGCAGCATTAAGCTGCATCTCGGACTTTCCTAGTTCCCTTTTTTCAGCGTGAACATAAACGAACTTCCGACGCCAACTTCGCTTTCCACCCAGATTTTTCCGCCGTGCGCTTTGATAATTTCACGGCTGATCCAGAGGCCCAATCCCGAGCCTTTGATATTGCTCACTTCGGCTGAATCAACTCGGGAAAATTTTTGAAACAGCTTCTCCATTTGATTCTCCGGAATACCGATCCCGTTATCTCTCACCGAGGTCAAAATCTCTTCCGACCCATGGTTCACAACTGAAATTTCGATCATTCCACCGCGCGGGGAATATTTCACCGCATTGGAGACGAGGTTTAGCAGCACCTGCCGCAGCTTGCTCTGGTCGCCTTTCACGAACGAAGCGTCGATCTCGATATTATACTGAAGCTGGTGCCTGTTGGAAAATTTTACCATCGAGACGGCTTCTTTGACGAGCGTTTCGATGTTCACCAGTTTGAAGTAATAGCTTAACTGGCCCGATTCCATCTTCGTGATCGTGAGCGTGTCTTCGGCGAGCTGGCTGAGTTTCGTAGCCTGGTCGATAATGATTCCCAAATATTCTTTAAAATGCTGATTTGTTGCGACGTATTCTTTCTTGATAAGTGATTTTGCGGCGAGCATGATGCTGGATAACGGCGTCCGAAAATCGTGCGACACAATGCCGACGAAATCCGATTTGAGCTTGTCCAGTTCAAGGAGCTTCTTGTTCGATTCCTTGACTTCGTTGTACAGCGTTGCATTATGGATCGCGCTCCCCAGCTGGTCGCATAACGTGCTGAGCACCATAACGTCAGTTTCATCGAAAGCGTGCAACTTGGTATCCTCAATATTGAGAACGCCCACGACATCCTGCCCAACCTTGATCGGAATGGCCAACTCGGAATTCGTATTGTGGTACGCGAACGAGAGATACCTGTTATCCGTTGATACATCGTTTGCCAAAATTTTTTCCCCGTACATTCCCACCCAGCCGACTATTCCATGTCCCGGCCTTTGCCGGTACCCGTGAGGAAGGAAATCCACATAATTGCCCGAATGAGCGACCAGCACCAGGTCCCTCGTTTCATTGTCGATCATGAAAATCGTGACGTCGAAGTACATAAAATTTTTCTGGATCGCTTCTGCTGCAAATTCCAGCATCCTGTCAAGGTCGAGCGTCGAGGTTAGCCGGCCCGCGATACGATTCACAAGTTCGATTTGGGAGAGCCGCTTTTGCGCATTGTCGAACATTGCTGTGTGCCGAAGCGCCGTCGCAATATGGAAACTGAGCAATTGTGCAAGCCACATATCCGGCTGGTTATAGGCACTCACCTTCGCGGAAGCAAATCCGATCGCCCCGACCATTTCCAGGCTTGTCCGAAGAGGGACGATCAACATCGACTTGATTCCCACTTCGACAAACTTCCCTTCAAGCATCTGAGTAAAGGCCGGCGCGGACTCAATATCCACAAATATTCCGGCTTTGTTCTGGATCGTCCAGCCGGGCATCCCGGCATCCGCTGCAAACAATTCATGATTAATATCGAGAGAATCTGCGACGCGGCTGAGGGTATTGACACTGTAGTGGGATTTGTTCCTATTGAGCAGGCAAATGAAAGCACATTCTCCTTCTAGAAGGCGTGACAGTTCGGAGCGAAGCACTTCCAAGATTTGGTCGCGAGAAGAAGATTCGTCGATCTTGAGAGAAATTTCGTTGAGGGTACTGAGCTTCTTTGAAAAACCCTGGGCTTCAAGAAGCCGGTTTCTCAGTTCTTCTTTTGGCAACTCTAGATTATTAGGAGACTGCCAATCGGAGGCCATTTCTTTAACCATTTATCCTTTCAGAATCGACTGATTGTATTCGCCCTTACACCTGTCTGAATGCCTATCTCCCCTGCATTTCATGATGATGAACCGGCTGCTCCCAGCGCCGGTCATTCAGCCTTGGACAACCTCACCTATGATAACCGGCTTCTCATTGTGTCGTTTCAACAGATAGTTTGCCTCTTTCACGCTGCGCGGTGAAACGATGAAAATCAAACCGATGCCCAGATTAAAAGTCCTGCGCATGTCGCCTTCCGGCACAGCTCCTTTTCGCTGAATCATCGAAAAAATAGCCGGACGATCCCATGAATTCCAATCAACATCAATTTGCAAGTCTTTCGGTATCACACGCATAGTGTTGCCAATAATCCCTCCCCCTGTCACATGAGACATGCCTTTCACGATCCCCCTGGAATGGAGCAACCGGATCGGCGAAAGATACGAACGATGAACGGCAAGAAGAGCGTCGCCGAGCGTGCTGTTGAGTTCTTTGTAGAATTTGCGGAGCGGAATGGCAGGAAGCAGAACCTTGCGTGCTAGCGAATAACCGTTCGTGTGAAGCCCCGTCGACGGAAGGCCGATCAATACATCTCCCCGTTTGATCCTCTTCCCGTCTATGATTTTCTTTTTTTCAACGACTCCAACGATCGTTCCCGCGATGTCAAACTCGTTACTCCGGTAAATCCCCGGCATCTCCGCTGTCTCTCCGCCAATGATCGAGCAGGAATTATTCTTACACGCTTTGACAAACCCGGAGATAACATTTTCAGCCACCTTCGGCGAGAGTTTTCCAGCAGCGAAATAGTCCATGAAGTAGAGAGGCCGAGCCCCGCACACGGCGATATCATTCACACAATGGTTGACAAGGTCTTGCCCAACAGTATCAAAACGCTTCATCGCGAACGCAATTTTCAACTTTGTCCCGACGCCGTCAACGCTCGAAACCAGCACCGGCTCTTTGATACCGGGAAATGAGGCTCTATAAAACGCACCGAATGAGCCAATGTCCGCCAAAACATTTTTGGTAAATGTGGACCGTACGTTGCGTTTGATTCTCTCAACAACAACTTCACCCGCAGCAATATTAACGCCAGCTTTTCTATACGTTTGCGACAAATTCGGCCTTTAGTTTTTACAGTACACTAATGTAGAAATATTTTTCTGAAATTGAAACAGCTTTTTCAAAAATCCAAACTCCCCTTGCTTATAGCATAGGGCGGTTTACTTCAACGCTCCCTTGATAAAGTCTCACGTCTTGACTATATTTTCATGTGCTTACCACAACAATTTGCCGCCGATGAAATCTGTCACCCTGCTGCCTTCTCATAAAAAATACGCTGTCGGGAAAATTCTCTGCCTTGGCCAGAACTATGCAAAGCATGCAAAGGAAATGGGGGCAACGGCGCCAGCGTCCCCGATCATTTTTCTCAAACCATCGACAGCGATCATAGAGAACGGCGATCCTATTGTCTTGCCGAAAATGTCTAATGATGTTCACCATGAAGTTGAATTGACCGTTTTGCTCGGCAAACAGGGGAAAAATATACCTCAATCGAGGGCTTTCGAGCATATCGCTGGTTATGGAATCGGTCTGGACATGACGATGCGCGACCGCCAGAAGGAAGCAAAGGCTGCCGGGAACCCATGGTCGATCGCAAAAGGGTTCGATACATCGGCGCCTCTTTCACCGTTCATCTTAACAGATCAGGTTGCTGACCCAAATAACCTGGAGATCACATTAAGTGTGAATGGCAAGGAGCGTCAGCACTCGAACACATCGAACATGATCTATAAATTAGATTTTATTATCGCGTTCCTTTCTTCAATTTTTACACTTGAAGAAGGTGATGTTATCTATACCGGGACACCGGAAGGCGTGGGAAAGGTCGTCGCGGGCGACGTAATCGATGCTGAAATTCCGGGAATCGGATCGCTTCGCCACGAGGTAGTTTCTCCCTCATCAAATTCTGCAGAGGCCTCAAGGTGAGACTCCTGCGTACCCGATATTTCACGTTGTCCGTTTTTGGCATTGCTGCTGTTGTTGCTGCATCGTCGATGTTGTTGAGCTATGTTGAACGCCCGGCGGCGCGTTCTTCCTCGGTTGAATCGGTGTACGCGCCGTTCGACTCGATCCGGACAAACCGTGACGACTATGCCTGGCCCATCGACGCGCCGCCGAAGATCACGTCGTCGTTCGCCGAGTTCCGCTCTTCTCATTTTCATGCGGGAATCGATATCGGGACTGGCAATAGAATTGGAGTTGAAGTCTACGCCTCGCGCGACGGATACGTTTCCCGCCTCGAAGTTTCCCCGTACGGATACGGAAGATATCTGGTGCTGAGGCACGCAGACGGCTTTTATACAACGTACGCTCATCTCAGCGCGTTTAAGGATGAAGTGGAACGCGCAGTCCGGGCAGAACAACTGAGGCAGGGCAAATTCTCCATCAGGATGAAATTTCAACCCGGAGAATATCCTGTTCGAAAGGGCGACATCGTTGCGTTCAGCGGAGAAAGCGGCACCGGCGATGCTCACCTTCACTTCGAGATCAGGGATGAGAATTTCAACCCGGTCAATCCTCTTCTTTTTCCGAAGATCCGACGATTCACCGACACCGAGCCGCCGATTATCCGCCGGCTTGCCGTCACACCCATGGATGAACATTCGTTCGTCGATTATGAATTCTCTCCAAAAGTGTACCGCGCCCGCGCTCAAAGCAGTTCGTCCTATACCGTTCCCGAAGTGATTCGCGTTACCGGTTCGCTCGGCTTCTCCGTGGATGCGGCAGACAGGGTCAACAATACTCGCTACCGCTCAAGTGTGTACGAGTTTGAATTTCAGGTGGACGGGACGACGATCTTCACTTCGCAGCGCGATCGCTTTCCCGAAGATGAAACGCGCCAGGTCGGAGTCGATTTCGATTGGGCTCTATGGAAAGAACGGAAGGGAAGGTTTCAAAAACTTTATGTCGATGAGGGGAACACGCTTCCATTCTATAACCGGCGGAATGAGTTTGACGGCGTCGTCGCACTGAAGAACTTTTCAGAGGGGCTGCATAATTTCAAGATCATCGCCTCGGACTATTCCGGAAATTCTTCGGAACTTTCGGGTGCGTTCGTTCTCAATCATCCTCCCGAAGTCGAATTTTTGAAAACGACATCCGATTCGATAAGCGCTTTTTTTCCAAACAGCCGGAACGTTGCGTCCATCGAGGTCGGCACCAGGACGTTCTCATCCAGAAAATGGTCCGTTCAGGAATATGATGCCGGCGCCCTTTCGTTCAAGGGAGATTCGCTGACCGTACCAGGGACTTTCACGGGAGCGGACATCGTGAGAATTACTGCAAAGAATATTTGGGGGACGCGCTCGTTTCCCGTCTACCATTTTCTCAAAACGCAGCTCGTTCCGGGAAGAGCGGAAGTATCAAACGACGTCGATGGTTCGTTTCTGAAAGTCTGGGTCGAATGCCCTGCTCCTCTTTCCGAAACGCCGTCTCTGCAAGTGCAGCAGGGTAACAGCATTTCCTCAATCCCCTTGCGCGCCCTTGACGTGGATAAATATACGGGAGTGTTTAGATTATCGCCGACATTGCGCGGCATGATTTATCTCAAAGCATTTTGCGCTGTCGCCGATAAGCAGTCTGAAGTTTTCGAATCCTTCATGCTGAACACCATCTCTCCGGACAAGGAGGGAACGATTCAGTCCGACGACGGAAATTTTACGGTAACCTTCGAGCCCAATGCCGTCTTCGCCCCCCTCCACCCTGTCATTGAAAAGCTGAGCGAGACACAGTACGATGTCCAGCCCGGCGACGTCTTGCTTCGGGGAAGCATCAAAGCGACCTTCAAATATCCTGAAACGTTTGAACCCGACGAAAGGATTGGGCTGTATGTGAGAAACGGCGGAGGGTGGAATTTTCTGACGACGGAACGCGATCGTCAATCGCATACGTTAACCCTGCACGAAGCACATACCCTCGGAACGTTTGCTGTCCTGAGGGATGACCAACAGCCAAAGATCAGCCGTTGGAGAACATCATCATTGAACGCCAAACGCCGGCGCATGTTCTCATTTTCGGTACGGGACAATCTTTCCGGAATCGACGACAACGAGATCAATGTCTTTCTAAACGGCGAGAGAATAATTCCGGAGTACGACCCCGAGAAAAGAACCGTCTTTTACGTCCCGCTCGACCCGCTTCCGCAGGGGCGGTACACTGTGCAGGCGGAAGTCAAAGACCGCGCCGGGAACGCCGCTCATCTCGCAAAAACATTGACCGTGTACCGATGATGAAGGATCTGTCATTGGCCGCAGCACAGGCTGTGAAGATGTTAAAGAAAAGCCAGCTTGCGCAGTTGATCTTGATTATTATCGCAGCTGTTGCTTCAACATCGCTCCTGGTGCTGCTGTCGGAACACGCGGCGAACGGCCGCGAATTTCGGACCTTCGGCGATGCGCTTTGGTGGTCCATCGTGACGATCTCGACGGTCGGGTACGGCGACAAGGTTCCCATCACAACTGCAGGGAGGATCGTCAGCACCATCACCATTGTCAGCGGATTAATTCTCATTTCACTCTTTACAGCGACCATCTCGTCGATATTCGTTGCAAGGAAAATTAAGGAGAGCCAAGGATTGCAGGACATCGATTTTACAGGACATATCCTCATTTGCGGATGGAACCCTCACGTCGAAGAGATCCTCCGCATTTTGGATCGATACAGCACAACCGCGACGACGATGAAGATCGTCCTGGCAAACGAAGCACAGCCGGAACTCATGGAAGTTGTCAGCGAGGCGTATCCAAACCTCGACGTCAAATTTGTGCGGGGCGATTATTCCCGGGAGCCGGTGCTGCACAGGGCGAACATTAAGGCAGCCAAGGCGGCGCTCATCGTTCCGGACACAACATCGCAGTCGGGACAGCCATCCGATGAAAAAACACTTCTTGCATTGCTCACGATGAAGTCGATGAATCCGAAGGTGAAAGTGTACGCTCACGTCGCTAATCGCGAGAATTATCAGCATGTTAAACGGGCGAATGCCGACGATGTCATCGTGAGCGACCAGCACGTCGGATTCTTCCTCGCAAACCAGATCCTTTCACCCGGCGCGTCTCAGGTCGCGATGGAGATTCTTGATTACGAACACGGCAACGACATCCACCGCGTGCCGATCCCCGAAGGATTTGTGGGAAAAACATTCGGCGATGCATTTCTCCATTTCAAGAAGGTAAATAATTGGACGCTGATCGGCATCGTAATGGAAGAGGAGACTGTGAGCCTGGGCGACATCCTCTCTCATGATATGTCCGCCGTCGATACGTTCATTGAACGAAAATTCAAAGAGGCGGGAATCAGCGTAGCGGAGCGCGTGGGCATGAGGGTGGAAGTCAACCCGCCGTTCGATTACCAAATCCAGAAAAAGGATCTGGCTGTCATCATCGGAACCGTCGAAGCAGACAAATCCTAAACGCAGAATGCTATGAGAAAAATTGACCTGAGTTTTCTGAGAAAGATACCGCTCTTCGTCGGACTGGCGGACGATAAGCTCGAAATGATCAAGAGGATCATCAAAGAAAAGACGGTAGATGCCGGCTCCGTGATCATCAAAGAAGGAACTCACGGTACCGAAATGTTTATCCTTCTCGACGGCGAAGTCGAAGTGTCGAAATCGCTGCTCTTGAAAATCGCGGGGCGCGGGATGGACCAGCGGGACAAATCGCTCATCAGATTAACCGGGGACGACTACGCGTTCTTCGGCGAGATGGCGCTGTTTGACTCGAACGCCGAACGGTCGGCAAGCGTAACGGCAAAATCAAAATGTGTCGTCGCAGAGATCACCCAGGAGGATTTCTTCAAGCTCACGGAATCCGACCACGAGATCGGATACCATGTACTCAAGAACATCGTCACGATCATCAGCAACAGACTTGACAAAACAACAAAAGACGTGCTTAAACTTACGACGGCTCTGAGCCTGGCGTTGGAGAGGTAATCGTCCCGCTGCTGTACGCGCACCTTCCGTCCCCGGCTTGCGTCGTCACTCATCAATCCTATTACTAAACTACAATGCAGGAACTCCCGAAATCCTACGCACCGCAAGATGTCGAAGACAAATGGTACCAATTCTGGGAATCGAACGGCTTTTTCCATGCGAGACAGGACAGCGGTAAGACGCCGTACACCATCGTTATCCCGCCGCCAAACGTTACCGGCATCCTCACGATGGGCCATGTTCTCAACAACACACTGCAAGACGTCTTCATCCGATGGAGGCGCATGCAAGGCTATGAGGCGTGCTGGGTGCCGGGAATGGACCACGCGGGTATTGCAACGCAGCATGTGGTGGAAAAATCTCTTCTGAAGGAGGGGATTGTCAGGCGCGAATTAGGACGCGAGCAATTTATCCAGCGCGTGTGGAAATGGAAAGAGCTGTACGGCGGGACCATCATCAAACAGCTTCGAAAACTCGGGACATCCTGCGATTGGGAGCGGGAACGGTTCACAATGGATGACGGGCTGTCGAACGCCGTGCAGGAAGTGTTCGTGCGGCTGTACGAGAAGGGGTTGATCTACAGAGGAAAATACATCGTCAATTGGTGCCCGAAAGACCACACCGCGCTCAGCGATGACGAAGTGAATCATTCGGAGAGCAATGGTCATCTCTGGTACATGAAATATCCCATCGAGGGCTCCAACGAATTCATTACGGTGGCAACGACGCGTCCGGAAACGATGCTCGGCGATACCGCGGTTGCTGTGAACCCGAAAGACGACCGCTATCAACGTCTGGTCGGAAAGAACGTTCTCCTTCCGATTGCAAACCGTATCATCCCCATCATCGCGGATGATTTTGTGGATGCATCGTTCGGCACGGGAGCGGTGAAAGTGACGCCGGCGCACGATCCGAACGATTATCAAATCGGCGAACGAAACGGCCTGGAAAAATTAATCGTGATGGACACGTCGGGAAAAATGAATGAACATGTCCCGACAAAATACCGCGGCATGGACCGCTACGAGTGCAGAAAGGAAATCGTCCGCGACCTTGAGAAGAAGGGATTGCTGGAAAAAATAGAGGATCACGTTCACAGCGTCGGCCACTGCTACCGCTGCGATACGGTCATCGAACCGTACCTCTCCGACCAATGGTTTGTGAGAATGAAACCGCTCGCTGAGAAAGCGCTGCAAGTTGTACTGGACGGGGAGATAAAATTCTACCCGGACCGATGGACGAAGGTGTACGAAAACTGGATGACGAACATCCGCGATTGGTGCATCTCCCGGCAGCTCTGGTGGGGGCACCGGATTCCTGTCTATTATCTTCCCGACGGAAGCTTGATCGTTGCACGAAACATTGGAGAAGCGTCGGCGAAATTGAAAGCCCAGAATTCGAAATTCGGCGCTGAGAACCTGAAACAAGACGACGATGTGCTTGATACGTGGTTCTCATCGTGGCTCTGGCCTTTTTCGGTTTTCGATTGGCCGAAAGAAGACGGGGGCGTAAATTATTTCTATCCGACCGATACGCTCATCACTGCGCCGGATATCATTTTCTTCTGGGTTGCAAGGATGGTCATGGCGGGGTTGGAATTCAGAGGAACAATACCGTTCAAGCATGTGTACTTCACCAGCATTATCAGAGACATGCAAGGGCGCAAGATGAGCAAATCGCTCGGAAATTCTCCGGACCCGCTCGACGTCATTACCACCTATGGTGCAGACGCCCTCCGCTTCACCATTCTCTATCTTGCACCGATCGGGCAGGACGTTCTCTATTCAAACGAGAAATGCGAGATGGGAAGAAACTTCGCCAACAAGATCTGGAACGCAGGACGTTTCCTCCTCCTAAACCGCGATGCAATAGCTGCGGACGCGCCCGCTGAAATTGCGATCGTCAGCGCAGCTCCGCCGAGTGATTTGTCGGACGCATGGATTCTCTCACGGTTCAACGCAACAGTGAAAGAAACGACCGCCGCGCTCGAAAACCTCCGGGTCAACGAAGCGGTAAAAATGTTGTACGACTTCATGTGGCACGACTTCTGCGATTGGTACGTCGAGTTCGCAAAGAACAGGATTGCCGAAACGAGCGACGTCAATCTGAAACGTGCGATCGTCAGCCGCGCTATTCGGATCTACGAAGAAACGCTGAAGCTCCTCCACCCCTTCATGCCGTTTGTAACGGAAGAAATCTGGCAGCACTTGAGCGAGCGCAAAGCGGGCGAAAGTATCATGACATCGCTCTGGCCTTCCTATGATGATTCGCTGATCAGCACAAAAAAGGACGGCGAGATGGAGTTCCTCCAAAATATCATCAGTGCGGTGCGTGCAGTCCGCAGCGAAATGAATCTGCCCCCCGCGAAAGAGGTCCCGCTTGTCGTCAATTGCCACGATGAGGCAAAGCTGAACGTGCTTGAATCGAACCGTCCATCGCTTGAGCGGATGGCAAGAATCAATTCGTTGTCCCTCGGCACAAATCTCGCAAAACCTAGATTTTCGGCAAGCTCGGTGGTCAATGGTCAAGACATTTTCATCCCCTTGGAAGGATTGATCGACATCGGCGTGGAGCGCGGCCGGCTTGAGAAGGAAATTTTCCGGCTTGAAGGACAATTGAAAGCCGTCCTGGCAAAACTGGACAACCCCAACTTCGCAGGAAAAGCTCCGGCAGAGGTGATCCAGAAGGAAAAAGACAAACAGGAAAGCTTCCAGCAGACCATCGTCAAACTGAGGACGAGTCTGGATCAATTAAAGAATTAAGGCGAACGCCGGCATGTGTTCAATGAAGAAAACCTCGCTGATTATTTCGCTCCTAATTCTCGCGCTTCAGGGTGCATCGTCCCAATCGCGACAATCGTTCAGCGGCCTCATTCAACGCATAACAGCAGAAGAGCCATCGAAACGCTCCGCCACCGTTGACAGCTTTATGTTCGCGCAGCAGTCCAAAGGGTTTCCCGTCACATCTGACTCAATGGCGTATTTTATTTATCGGGGAAGGGTTGATTCCACGATCGCAGTGACGGGCGACCATACACAATGGTCGCCGAAAGGTGATTCCATGACCAATGTCTCTGCCACGGATCTGTATTACTTCGGTAGAAAATTTGAACCCGATGCGCGCATCGATTACAAATTTATCAAGGACGGAAATTGGATCCTGGACCCCCTGAATTCGCACAGTGTCAACGGGGGATTTGGACAGAATTCCGAACTCGCAATGCCGCACTATGTTCAACCGGCAGCCATTCGTTACGATCCTGCGATACTGCACGGAACTCTGTCGTCATTTGTTTTCACAAGTTCCAACACCGGCGACAGCCGAACGGTCATTGTGTACCTTCCGCCCCATTATGATTCATCATCAATTCGCTATCCAGCACTTTACGTGCATGACGGACCCGATTATCTCTCGCTCGCTTCACTAGCGAATGTGATAGATAACCTGATCGAGGCAAAAGAGATCCGGCCGCTCATCGGCATCTTTATCCCGGCGGGAAGAGACCGGGCGGGCGAATACCGGCTGGGAAAATTATTGCAATTCACAAGAATGATGGTGAAGGAGTTGGTGCCGCATATCGACTCGGCGTACCGCACCGATGCGCGCTCCTCTCAGCGCGGCACAATGGGCTCCTCGGATGGCGGACACATATCGCTGTACCTTGCGGTAAATTATCCAGACACGTTCGGCCTTGTCGGCGGACAATCAAGCACGATAACCGATCTCATCCGCGGACCGATTCAGAGTGAGCGAAAAATCCCGGTGAAATTTTATCTCGACGTCGGCACATACGATATTTCCACAGGAAGCTTTCGCCTGCTCCAATTAAACCGTGACTTTCGAGATTTGCTCGTGCGCAAAGGATATATTGTGAGGTATGCGGAATACCACGAAGGACACAGCTGGGGAAGCTGGCGAGCGCATACAGGTAACATATTGAAAATTCTATATCCTTATACCTCGGCAGGCGGCGACGTTAACAAAGGCGTTCAGTAGAACTTCCTGCTGTTGTAAGCCCATAACCAACATTCAAATACTCGATACGTTTACTCCCCTTCCATCGGCATACTATGCTCTTCTCGAAGGTCAAGATGACTGCGTCCTTCTTGAGACCTCTCGATTCGACAGGCGAAATAAACGAAGTTTTTTCTTTCTCCGTCCGGCCGCAATTATTTCCATTAACCGGATCGAGGATATCCCCCGGCTCTTTGCTCAAATCGAAAAATACACAAGCGATGGTTTCTTCGTTGCGGGATATTTCGGTTATGAATGCGGTTGCCATTTTGAAAACATCGGTCCGGATGTTCCTCTGCACCCGGCAATGCCGTTGGCATGGCTGGGCGTTTATCGCTCCCCTCTGATTTTTGATCATGAATCAGGGACGTTTGAAGGGGCGCCTCCGATCATTCCGGCCGGCGGACGAAGAGATTACTCCCTGAACCAATGTTCATTGAAAATCTCCGAACCTGCTTACCGGAAGACCATAGAAAAGATTAAAAACTATATTTCTGAAGGCGATACGTATCAAGTTAATTTTACGGACAAATATACCTTTGCGTTCGAAGGTTCACCGATCGGATGTTTTTCAGCATTGAGAGAAAAACAAAAGGTGGCGTACAGCGCATTCATCAACGCCGGCGGGAAGCACGTCCTCTCCTTCTCGCCCGAACTTTTTTTTAAACTCGAGGGCGGAACAATTACAACAACGCCGATGAAAGGAACCGCGCGGCGGGGAAGAAATCTGGCAGAGGACGAATCGTTCCGTCAGTGGCTGCGCCATGACGAAAAGAACCTGAGTGAAAATCTGATGATCGTCGACCTGCTTCGAAACGATGTCGGCCGCGCTGCCGAAACCGGCACGGTGGCGGTGAAGGAAATGTTCGCCGTGGAAAAGTACGAGACTCTTTTTCAAATGACATCCACCGTTCAAGGGGCTCTGCGAAACGGCCTTTCATTGTATGAACTGTTTCAATGTATTTTTCCGAGCGGATCGGTAACGGGCGCGCCAAAGATCAGGACGATGCAGATCATCCGTGAGCTGGAAAACAGCCCGCGCGGAGTCTATACCGGGGCAATAGGATACATTGCTCCGACAAATGATGCGGTGTTCAACGTTGCAATCCGGACGCTCGTCATCGACGGCACAAAAGGAGAAATGGGGGTCGGAAGCGGAATCGTATTTGGTTCGGATGCTCAGCAAGAGCACGAAGAATGTGCGCTCAAAGCAGAATTCCTGACACTGCCGGGCGAAAAATTTAATCTGATCGAAACTATTCTGTGGAAAGGCAACTACTCCCTTCTTTCATCCCATATGGACCGTCTTCGCGATTCAGCGGCATATTTCGGGTTCGTGATCGACATCGACCAGATACTTCAGGAACTCAATCTGAATCAAGAACGACTGTCGAACACTTCGACCTATAAAGTGCGGCTATTGCTGGAACCGACCGGAGCCGTCGCGATCGAAAACCAGCCATTGTCGAACAGACCTCCGTCGGGAAAAATCCACTTGTCTTCCCTCTCGACTTCATCTCGCGATAAGTTTCTTTTCCATAAGACGACCCGGCGGCAGGTCTATGAAACCCAATATGAAAAAGCTCTTGAGCTAGGTTTCGATGACGCCATCTTTTGCAATGAAAGAAATGAAGTAACAGAAGGAGCGATCAGCAATGTGTTCGTCGAACAGAAAGGGAAGCTTTACACACCTCCCGTTTCCTGCGGCTTGCTCCCCGGAGTTTACCGCCGGTATGTTCTTGAAAACACTCCGGGCGCTTCTGAAAGGATATTGTCATTAGAGGATTTGCAGAATGCCGGTGCCGTTTTTATCTGCAACGCCGTCCGCGGGATGCAAAAGGTCGAACTTATCGGATAAAGAACATTTTGCTCGGCGGCAAGCAACGCCGACACGCCCGAGGTGACTCACATCATAGAATGATATTTACCGTTTTGTTTCCGATAATCTTTTCATATTTTTGGTTTGTCGGCTGCGGTAGATGGAGTCACTATTTGAAACAAATAAAGCGATAAAACGCGATCAATTCTGCACTATTCACATTGGCCTGCACTAACGAGACGAATCACCTTGACGCTCAATCTTGGTTTTTTGAGAAATTCTGGTATATTGCAGTGGATGCTCTCGACTGTAATTGAAATTGGATAAAAAGAGAGCACCTTCCAATTGCGGGCTCCTCATTGAAAAGCATCCACTTATAGGAGTTGTTACGACAATTTTGAAATCTTCAGATACCATGCCTCTCGTCATATGAACCGGCAGCAACTCATCTCTCAAATAGTTGAAGACGTGCTGAAGGAAAAGAACTTCGCACACACGTGCTGCAAGGACGGCGTATGTACGGACGGCATGTGCGTTATCCACAACAAGGACGGGGTCAAAAATATTGTCACCAGCGGCGCTGCGCGCGTTTCGGCCGGCGTCGGTGTTGAAGCGGCTGGGGGAATCGAACCCGACCTTGCCAGGATGATCGACCATACCTTGCTTAAACCTGAGGCGACGGTAGGGCAGGTAGAAAAACTCGTCGCTGAGGCAAAAAAATTTCATTTCGCGAGCGTCTGCATCAACCCGTCATACGTTCCCCTTTGCGCGAGACTATTGAAAGATACCGACGTAAAAGTGTGCACCGTCATCGGCTTCCCCCTTGGCGCGACGACATCGGAAACCAAAGCGTTTGAAGCAGAGCGCGCGATTCGGGATGGGGCAAATGAAGTTGATATGGTGATCAACGTGGGAAGGCTCAAGTCCGGCGATTACGAATTTGTTGAAAGCGATATTTTTGCTGTCGTAAGCACTGCCAAGCGCTTCCATGTCCTGACAAAAGTGATCATTGAAACAGGATTGCTGACGGACGAAGAGAAAATCAAAGCCTGCATGCTGGCAAAACATGCCGGCGCGGATTTTGTGAAAACTTCTACCGGGTTTTCAAAAGGCGGGGCGACAACCGGCGACATCGCGTTGATGCGCTTCGTCGTCGGAAGCGCGATGGGAGTAAAAGCGTCCGGCGGCGTGAGAAACCGTGAAGACGCGCTGAAGCTCGTGGCCAGCGGCGCAGACCGGATCGGCGCAAGCGCAAGCGTTGCGATCGCCAGCGGCAATACAAATGCCGGAGGCGGCTATTGAATGACCTTGGCCCCATCCAGCCAGTGTCCATCCGGACAAGGCGTTTGACCACCATGGCGCTGCCCTTCGCCTGTTTGATCTTCGCCGTTGCCGCCGCAGGATGTTCGTCGTCCGGGACGACGCAAAGTAACAGTTCCATAACTCCATCCGATTCTGCCGCGTCTCAAGGGCAGCCGCCGACTTCCAAGAAATCCCACAGTCAAAGACAAGCTTCGCCGGGAACTCAGCAGGGTTTTGTCACCCAGGAAGACACGATCGAGGCCGAGATCGTGACACACAACCAGGATTCAGATCGTTTGAAGCCCCCGTCGAAGCATTCCGCGAAGAAGAAATATTACAGCGTCCAACTGGGTGCCTTCCGCGTTCTGGCGAATGCGGACAAGGAAAAAAAGATCGCCCAGCAGCGATACAAGAAACCCGTCTATCAATTCTTCGACAAGCCGATAAAAATGTACCGCGTAACAGTAGGAAATTTTCCGAAGCTCAACGATGGGCTGAAATTCTTGAAACAGATCCAGGAAGCGCATCCGAAGGAATACAAAGATGCCTGGGTTGCGGAGATGAGACGATGATTCGCATTCGGACTCTGTTCATGTCCCTCTTCTTGTTCCAGTTTTCCGGCACTCTTTTCGCTTTTGTTCAGACCGTTCCGGACTCGGCTGCGCCGGCCCGAAAAGAAAAACTTAGCACTTTCGAAAAATCATTTAAGCCTTCGGAGTACGATACCGATATCGACCTTGTGCATAAAAAGGAAAACCAGCCACGGCCGATCGTCGACGTTCCCGTCGAGACGTTCACTATCGCTGAGCCGGAGACTGTGCAGGGGTTCCGCATCCAGGTGTTTGCATCGAATAATTATGACGAAGCTGTTTCGGTCCGCAACTCGATCAACCTCGAACTCCCCGTTCAATGGGTTTACATGGTGTATGACGCGCCGACTTATAAGGTTCGTGTCGGCGACTATACCAACCGCGCCGATGCGAACCTTGCCGTTGACGGCTTCATCGAAAAAGGGTACAAAGGCGCCTGGGTTGTACCGGACCGGGTGCTGGCGAACCCCCGTGCAAAGCCCGCCTCCCCTCCCGACAGCATGCAGACCGATAAAAATTAGTTTCTTATTCGTTAGGATACTGCGGATAAAATTCGTATCTTTATTCTGTTGCCCCGCCTCCGAGCTTGATACTTTTGGAAGCGGAAATTTGAGACTCGCTCTCCGATGATTAGAAGCTGAGGTTTGCAGTAAGCGGCACATGTGCACTTGCTGCGGTTCGGGATATCGGTATCACTCCCTCGATTCGCCTTCCGCAATTTTCCATCTTTACGCAGCGCGTCTCCCCATTTATTACCAAAGGATTGATATGTCTTTTTCAAAACTCGGTCTCAACGACCGTTTAGTGCAAGGTATTCTTGCGACGGGTTACACCGCACCAACCACGATCCAATCGCGCGCCATTCCCGCTGCGCTCGCCGGCAAAGATGTTATCGGCTGCGCTCAAACAGGAACGGGAAAAACAGCCGCCTTCGTACTCCCGATCTTGAACCGGCTTTCTGCCGATGTCCACGTGAAACACCGCGGAGTGCGGGCGCTCATCCTTACGCCAACGCGCGAACTTGCGCAGCAGATCGAGGAATCGATAACAGCGTACGGACGATTCATGAATCTTCAAAGCCTCGCCGTCTTCGGCGGAGTGAACATTCAGAATCAAATGAAACGGCTGCGCCGCGGCATCGATATCGTCATCGCAACACCCGGGCGCCTGCTCGACCATCTTGAACGGCAGACGATCGACCTTGCGAACGTCGAAGTTCTTGTGCTCGACGAAGCCGACAGGATGTTCGATATGGGGTTTATCCAGGATGTAAGAAAAATCCTCTCCAAGGTGCCGGCCCAGCGGCAGACATTGCTTTTTTCAGCAACGATGTCGAAGGAAGTTCGGGCGCTCACAGCCAATATTCAGAAGCACCCGGAATTCATTGAGGTCGGTGAGCAGCGCAAGCCTGTCGACACGGTGACGCAGCATTTCTACTCCATCCACCAGGAATTAAAAGTCGACCTCCTCATCCATATTCTTGAGACGAGTCAGATGGAAAGCGTGCTTGTCTTCTCCAGGACCAAGCACGGAGCGGATAAGATCTCTCACCGCCTTGAGCGGAAGGGAATTAAATCCATAGCGATTCACTCGAACAGAACGCAGGCGCAGCGACAGCGCGCGCTTGCAGGGTTCAAGCACGGCGATTTCAAAGTCCTCGTTGCGACCGATATCGCCGCGCGCGGCATCGACGTGGAGGGGATCACGCACGTGGTCAACTTCGACACGCCGACGTTTGCCGAGGATTATATTCACCGGATAGGACGGACCGGACGGGCCACGTCGAAAGGCGATGCGCTGACGTTTGTGTCCCGTAGCGAGCAGGAATACTTGCGGAAGATCGAGTATTTTGTGGGGAAAAAATTTGAGTTAAAAAAATATCCCGGGTTTGACGATACAAAAAGGCCGGCACCAACGACGCACTCCGATGAACACGCCAGAGACGGCGGGCACAAAGGAAACCGTCGGCAGTTTGAAAAACCGCGCGGAACCTGGGAAGAGAGACAGCGAAGCCGTGAACGGGGAGACCATGCAGCCGAACGCAAAAGCCCTTTTCAAAAACCGTTTCGCAAAAGGCGAACGGACAACCGCGGCTACCAGCGCCCGGCTTGAAAGCTACCGGAACTTTATCCGCACCCCCTCGACAGGCCAGCGGGCACGCACTTTGATTGAATCCGGATACGCGGCAAAGCGCTCCGCCGGAATGAACGGGAAGGGCTTGCCGGAATAGTAGACGCCGTTGTTGTGGTCGTCCTGAAACGCTTTCAACCGATACTCCCCCGCATCCAGCTGCGGAAAGAGAAATTTCTTTCCGCGCTGCGTTGTCAGGCGAATGGTGATCTTCATTTTTTTCGCCATGTTCTCGGCGACAACGATGTAGCGGTCGCTGTGCGATGTATCCGGGTCGGAAAGAACTCCTTCGATGCTGCTCATCGCTTCGGGGTCGACGGTTCGAAACGTATATTTTCGAGTGCTGTCTTTCCAATGATTGCCGACTGCGTCTTTGAGTGAATCAAAGCGAAGTAAAAAAGTGTACGTATAATCCTGCCTGAGCTCTTTGCGCGGCCTTACGCTGAAACTCGCGGACGAATTCCACACGAAAGACAGCGGGACTTCAACAGAATCTTTTCCTTTGAGGAACACGGCATGTTCTGCCGAGCGCTCCCGGAGCCCATCGTTAAAATCAAACTGAAATTGCTGGTCCATTGGGAAGCGAACGGACGAGTCGGTCACCGTCGCGAAGACCAGGCCGGGCGGGGTCGTATCCGGGGCAAACGATGCGTTGAATTGTTTCGACGATGCCAGCGGGTTGATACCGTGGCCGGCGAGGTCTTGTACGCCGGTCACGAAGACTTTGTAAATGCTGTCTTCGGTCCGCGGCTCAATGATTAGAGTGAGACGGGATTGGTCAGAAAGGTGAGGGAAGAAATCAGCAATATGGACGTTTCGTGTTCGTCCGGTGTCAGAAACTGAAAACTCTCCCGCTGCGAGAGAAGTCAAGTCTATGTTCTCGCTAAACTGTATCTCGACATGCCGGCTGTCCTTCGCAATCGCTGAAACAAGTCTTGGTGCTGTCGTGTCCTCCATTGAAAGCTGAAAATTCAATTCGCTCCGCAGCGAGTCTGCTTCGTCCAATCGGATGTCGCCGGGCGCAGTGCTCATTGCGTCGGTTTCGGGGTCGTAGAGCAGATTGCGGAATTCGTCCTTCACTGCCATCACTCTGTAGCTGCCGAATGCAAGATGCGTCAACGAATACTCGCCTGTGTTCCCGGTTTGCGTAATGTAGTCGGGCTTTTGTTTCATGGGGTTGAGGGTATCCGGTTTCATCCCGTCCAGCTGGTAAGCAAAAATCATGACGCCGACCGGCTTCTCGTCATACACTCGTCCACGGATCTCGCCCCGGTCGATCCGGGCGCCGGTACTGAAGGCGAACGAAAACGCATGCGCCATTCGGTTATGATTGTTGATGTCGACGACATCTGTTCCAACGGTTACAACGTACGTCGTATTTTTCCGGAGCGGGTCCCGGAAACTCAATTCGACTTCCCTTCCGCTCCAGTCGTATTCGATATTCTTGACATAGGGCGAGATAAAAATGGATTCTTCGACCGAACGCCGGTCTACATATTTGCTGAATTCCAGTGAAATGCGGGAAGAAGAATAGTCGGTGGTGTTTGGACGGGGATAGGCATCGATGATCTCCGGAGGAGTGGTATCTACGGGCCCTCCTTCAGGAGCACGCTCTCCTGCACAGCCAGCGATGATCATCAGAAAAACGACGAAGGCCGCAAAGAGGTTCGTGCGAAAAATTGCGCTGCCGCGAGATGTCATGTAGGATGCTGTTGTTGCCACTTGGTTGATGTACTATAATAAAAATATTTTACATGAGAAGAAAGACGAAAAGAGGCGTTCTCGGTCATTTCAGTGCTCTACGGGCTTTTGTATGATTCAACTGCAGGATTGTATCGGCGTATCGATTGACCGGATATCCACGGCATAGTTATCATTCGCCGGAGGCAGTACTGCCGCCGTCCTCACCACTTGCCTTTGGAAAACTGTTTTGTTACCTTTCTCAGAACAAATTCCTGCCACATACAACAACGTGAGAACTGATATCGTACGTTTGTTTACTGCAGTATGATTGCAACTCCTCGTCACCTCATTCATGACTTTAGCGAGAAACGTATGACTATTCGGACTCGATCGCGACGAAATAGCGGCAGACTGTTTCCAGCGCTTGCGATGTTCATCTTTGCTTACGGTGCAGCCCTCGCACAAAATTCGACGTACACTTTTCTATTGAGCGATGTCGGAGCTCGAGCCGCCGGGATGGCCGGCAGTTTTTTCTCAATGAGGAACGACGTCAACACTATATTTTACAACCCGGCAGGAATCGCCACCATAACCCGGCCGGAAGCATCCTTCGGGTACCTCAAAAATTTGCTCGACATCAATTCAGGCTACGTGTCGTACGGACAAGACCTCTCCGGCATTGGGAATGTTGGCTTCGGGATTAACTACGTAAACTACGGAAGTTTCGACGAAACCGATGAATCTGCGAACAAGATCGGGACGTTCAGCGCCGGAGATCTTGCCATCTCTGTCGGCTTCGCGACAGAATTTGAGGAGAACCTGTACTACGGGGTTGCAGGAAAGTTCATTTATTCATCCATCGCCGACGTGGCTTCGTCCGCAATCGCCGCTGATTTCGGAATCCTCTATTTAGTTCCGGGAGCAAACCCGATATCGATCGGGGCGAGCGTGCGGAATATCGGGACACAGCTCAATCCCTACCTAACAACACGGGAAAGCCTCCCGCTTGATGTCAACGTCGGCGCAACGATCAAGCCGCAGCACCTTCCACTCCTGCTGAGCGTTGATTTTCACCAGCTCAACGAAACGCAGGACGACCTCGTCTCCCATTTTAAGATGTATTCTATAGGAGGGGAGTTCACGCTGAGCAAAGAACTTCGCTTTCGCTTTGGGTTCGACAACGAACGGCGGAGAGATTTGGCGCTGGGATCCTCGTCGGGACTTGCAGGATTTTCACTGGGGGGCGGGATTGCGCTCGAGACTCTTCACTTCGATTACGCATTCACATCTCTCGGAAAAATTGGAAGCCTGAACAGCATTACCGTTGACATGAACCTGTGATGAACGGAAGAAGGGCATCAAAACAATTAGGAAAGGAACAAGTTTAAGCGGCTAAACGACGAAATCTCCCTTGTCCATGCGAACCTGTGCGATCGGCGCAGACACAAATCACCCACCGATAACATTTGCCACAAGCGCGGAACTTACATAAAAAAGAACCATTCCAATAAACACGACTATCGGCGCGATCCGATTCTTTGAGCGGTTGACCTCAGGAATGAGGTCGCTGGCTCCGACGTACATTCCTGCCCCCGCTGAAAAAGCAAACGCATACCCCACAACCTGGCTGTTGATATCCTTCAGAAAAAACATCGAGACGATACCGAGCATCGTTCCAGCTCCCGCCCCCGCAGAAGCCCAGAAGGCATTTCTCCGCGGATGGTCGGCTGCGAGCATCACGGAGGCGATCGTCAAGCCTTCCGGGAACTTATGCAGCAATATCGCAAAGAAGATCATCAGACCGAGGGAAAAATTGTACTGCATGCCCGCTGAAATTGAAACCCCGTCAAAGAACGCATGGATAAACAATCCCCAGAACGCGGAGTAGCTGGCCACTTTTGACACCATCACTTCGGAATGGACCTCTTCTCCAAAATGAAGATGACCGACGATGGTGTGTTCGGCAAAATGCATGACGCTGAACCCCGTGAGAATGAGAAGCGGAGCCGCGGGCCCGATCCCGGTGATGCTCACAGGAATGAGGTCCACGAGCACGAGCGCCAGGATGAAACCCGCACCGAGCGCCAATAAATACTCTTGTATTCTCTGCGGCCATTCCTTCTGCATCAGCACGACACTGCCGCCAAGAATTTCTGCCCCAGCGGCGACAAGGCCGAACAATAATATTGTGAAAGGGATATTCATTTTGCCGTATACCGAACTTTAATGTATTGTTCCGCCTGGTCGTACGAATTCTCGAATTTCTTCATTGCCAGGACTTTATTGTATTGCGCCACGGCAAGGTCGCGTTTCAACTGGATATCGTAGATGAATCCGATGCGAAGGTTCGCCATCACCATAAAGCCGGATTCACCGTTTTTATCGAGCGCTTTGCTCACCTCGTCGCAGCGGATGAACTGCTGCAGCGATTCCTCGTACTTTCCGGTATTCATCGCATAGACGCCGAGATAATACAATGCCTCGCGTTTAGACGAATCGGTGTACCCTGTCATTCCTCCACCGGTCCCCTCGCAGCGGGAAAGAATTTCCCTGAACACTTCGTGAGCATTTTCCCACTTGCCGAGGCTGATGTAACATCTGCCGACATAGCGATGAAAAACAACATTCTTAGGATACCTGGCAATAAGTTTCAGCGCGATGTCGAGCGCTTTGTCGTACTGACGCTCATGAGTATAATTCAACTGAAGAAGGAAATAGTCGGCCTAGACGGAAGCGTACTTTGCTTTTTCGGCGGCAGCCGTAAGCTGTTCAATTCCTTTCTTCTTGTCGCCGCTTGGAAAAAAGAGCATAAGGGGTTTGACGATCGGATACTGCTCTGGGATCGCTTCGGCGTAGTAATTGTAGATGCCCATGCCGAGAAGAATGTCGTAATTATCCGGCGCGATACTGAAGGCGTGCCGCACGATCGGAAGGGCGAGCCGGCCGTCGTTAGCCGCCTTGATCCAGCTCCCCCGGTTGGCATGAAGCCGTCCGCGAAATCCGAGCGCTCCTCCTTTAAAAAACAACGCCGTCACATCGTCCGGATGATTATCCAGAATACTGTCGCACTTTTCGATCACAACATCGAGCTTCGCCAAGAATCCGTCATCGAGCGACTCGTCGTCAAAATCCAACGAGATCTTCCACCAATCCACCATGGCCAGGAAAAAATATCCGGCGGGATGATTCGGGTAGATAGAAATAAGGTACTCGAATTCCTTTTTTGCCTCGTCGAATTCAAGGTTATAGACGTGATCGATCCCCTGTTGTGTGTGAAGGTCGAAGCCCTGATCTGTAAGCCATTGCGAAGTGCCCAGCGACGGCAGAACGAAAATAAATGACACGGGCAATGCGATGAACTTCAGCAGGAAGGAAACAGCCGGCCTCTTCAGAGGCCGATGTAGCAAAAGTTCGGTCAAGGCGAGATCGTTATGAAGGATTGGTATTCGGTTCGGAGGCTTGTACGTTCTTGGATAATTCTGCTTTTTCTTCATTCCATTTTTCAACCATCCATGCATTATCAGAAATGGTGATCCAGTCCGAAAAATAAATGAAGGCCCCCGCCGCCGCCAGCATGATCGTGGCAAGCGCCCCGCCCTCGGGACCGAACGAGCCGCCGGTCAGCCAAACGGGACCAGACTGTTTCAGAACGCCCAATTGATATTTTTCGAACTGAATCCCGCTCACGGGAAATGAGAAAATATGGTTCTGGAAAAAGTTCCATGAAAAATGAAGTGCTATAGGAAACCAGAGTGTTCTCGTCTTAAAATACGCTATTGATAGCCAGACTCCTGCAAGAGCGACGTTGACGAGCGAAAAAAAAGTGACGTTCGGGTTGTTGGCATGCGCGAACCCGAAGAAACATGCGAACACGACAACGGCGATGATTCTTCCCGTCCCTTCGACCATTGTCTGGAAGAGGTAACCGCGAAAAAGTAATTCTTCACCGAACGCGCCGACGACAAAAATGACGACGCTGGCGCCAAAGAGATGAGAAGCCTGAAGAATAGAAAGGGGCTTAAACGAGAGCGTCACCATGCCGAAACTGAGTTCTGCGGCAAAAATAATGGTCATCATCCCGCCGCCGATGAGCGTCCCCTGACCAAGTTCCCGCAAAATATTTCCATGAGAAGGAAAACCAACCGATGGAAACGCGGGCCTTCCTTCGAGAAATTTTATGACGAGCCATGTTGCCACGAACAACGCTCCGTAGAAGACCATTTCGCTCGAGGCAAATGAAGGAATAAAATGAATGTGCGGGAGTATCAGTTTGGCTGGAAAGCTCAACACGGTCGTGATACCCATGAGCACAGCGACGAATATTCCCATTCGCCATCCTGCACGGATGGTGCTCTCCGTTTTATTGTAAAAAATGGATCTCATAACGCCTCTAGTTTCTCGAGTAAATATGTTTTCGCAGCGTCAAGCGCGATCCGTTCCTGGGTCATTGAGTCGCGATCGCGCACTGTGACTGTCTGATCCTGAAGAGTCTGTGAATCAACGGTGAAGCAGAACGGCGTTCCGATCTCATCCTGCCGCCGGTACCGCCGGCCGACAGCACCGCTGTCATCGTAAAACACGCGAAAAGATTTCTGAAGGTCAAGGGTGATTTTGTGAGCAATATCGTCCATCCCATCGCGGTTGACAAGGGGAAGTACCGCCGCCTTGACCGGCGCTAGACGGGGGTGCAGATGCAGCACCGTTCGCATTTCCTCTTTGCCTTCGGCTGTCGGCGCCGATTCTTCGTCATACGCGGCCACGAGGAACGCCATGAACGAACGGCTTGCCCCTGCGGAAGTTTCGATCACGAACGGAGTGAATTTTTCTTTCGTCTGGTCGTCAAAATACTTCATACTCTTGCCGGAATATTCTTCGTGCCGCGAAAGGTCGAAATTCGTACGGCTATGGATCCCTTCGATCTCTCCCCACCCGAACGGGAAGAGATACTCGATGTCATACGCCGCTTTTGCGTAGTGTGCAAGTTTTTCATGCTTGTGCCACTGCAGCTGCTCGCGCTTCATCCCCAGGTCGAGGAACCATTTCAACCGCTGTTCGCGCCAGTATTCGAACCACTTGTCTTCTTCCCCCGGCTTCACAAAATACTGCATTTCCATCTGCTCAAACTCACGCGTCCGGAAGAGAAAATTTTTTGTGTTAATCTCGTTCCGGAACGCCTTCCCGATCTGCGCAATTCCAAACGGGAGTTTTTGCCTTGAAGCGCTTTGAACATTGAGAAAGTTGACAAAGATCCCCTGCGCCGTCTCGGGCCGGAGGTACACGACGTTGTTCGTGTCCTCGACCGGCCCGACGAACGTCTTGAACATGAGGTTGAACTGGCGGGCATCGGTAAACGTTCCCTTGTTGCCGCAATTGGGACACGAAACCAGGGTTTTGATAACGCTGGCGACAACCTCATCGGACGAAACGCGCAGCGCGAATTCTTCGACGACTTTGCGGTCGTCTAGCTGACCGGCAAATGCAGCGGGGTCGAGCGCACGCAAAATCTCTTTTTTCTTTTTTACCGAAAGCTCTTCGAAGAGGACGTCGACTCTATAGCGCGCCTTGCACTGTTTGCAGTCCACCATCGGGTCGGTGAAATTTGCAACATGGCCGGAAGCTTCCCAGACACGCGGGTGCATCAGAATGGAGGCGTCGACTCCTTCAACGTCGTCGCGAAGGGTCATGGACCGCCACCAGGCCTGTTTCAAATTATTCAGCAGCTCAACGCCCATCGGACCGTAATCCCAGCAGCCGTTGAGGCCGCCGTAAATTTCGCTCGATTGAAAAACGAAGCCCCGCCGTTTTGCGAGCGAGACTATTTTTTCCATTACCGCCGGGCCTTGTGCGGCATTCCCTTTTGTTTCTTCTTTACCGATGGTCGTGCTCCCTTCTGCTGTTCTTCTTTCGCAATGACGATACTTTCAAATACGCGTTTATCGGACGAAAGATGGATTGTGGAAGTTTTTTCCTTGAGATTTTCGGTTGAAACCAACGCAACGTTGAAACGCCGAAGTGAATCCGTTAACACCGTGAGAGCTCGGAGCGCCTCGAATTCAGGGGGAACGTGTATTCTCAGTTCTTCCCTTACCCCCTGAACACCGCCGACCGAAATGTTCGACCGATGAATCTTCTCCATCGGAACGGACATCCGTTTCAGCGTCGAGTCGACGATCGATGATATTTCCTTGAGCGGAAGAACTTCCCGCACAGATTCCACGCCGGCCGTTTGCGGTGGTATCGCAGACCGTTCCCGGAATATCGCCAGGACGGCAGCCAGCGCCGCGAGCACGATGAGAAGCAATGTTTTCGAGTCAATCTTATTCGGCATACCTAACGTTGTTTACACTACTTCAACTCTGCTCTGGTCTCCGATCATGAAACGATGCACGCGCGGTGTGCCGCTGGCCTCCAGGATTTCGACGTCGTTGCCGAGAATACTTCCCTCTATGCGGATCCCGACGTTTTGTATCTTGCAGTCCCGGAGAATGATGCTGTATTCCACTTCGCTTTTCCTGATAATCGTATTGTTCCCTACTGCGGTATAAGGTCCGATATAACTTTCTTCAATTAGGCAATTCTTCCCGATGATCACGGGGCCGCGCACAACGCTGTCGACGATCTTCGCCCCATCTTCAATAATGACCTTTCCCACGACGGACGAAGTTGCATCGATCTTTCCGCGATTCGAAGAATCAATATTGTCGAGAACCAGCCGATTGGCCTCGAGAAGATCGAGCGGCTTTCCGGTATCCTTCCACCATCCGGTGATCACGCTGAACCCGATAGTGAATTTTTTGTCGATGAGATACTGATGCGCATCCGAAATTTCCAGCTCTCCCCTCTTACTCGGTTTGATCGCCCTGCACGCCTCGAAAATATGTTTATCGTAAATATAAATTCCGGCGACGGCATACTGACTTTTCGGCCTTTTTGGTTTTTCTTCGACGCCGATAATGCGGTTGTTCTTGATCTCCGGAACGCCGAATCGTTCCGGGTCCTTCACTTTCGAAAGTGTTAGCCAGCAATTGCATCGAGATTTTTGAAACTCCTCGATGTAACGTTTGATCCCTCCCACCACCATGTTGTCGCCAAGATAGAAAACGAAGTTCTCTCCGTTGACGAACTTTTCCGCAAGCAGCACTACTTGCGCGAGGCCTCCCGGTTTCTCCTGCGGGATGTACGAAATTTTCACACCCCAGCGGCTGCCGTCGCCGACATAGTTCGGGACTTCCAGGCTGTCGGCGTTATGGACGATCCCAATCTCTTTGATGCCGGCATCGACGGCGGCTTCGATCGCATAAAAGAGAATAGGCTTGTTCGCGATCGGAATGAGATGCTTATTCTGCGTGTGAGTGATCGGGCGAAGCCTCGTGCCGCGGCCGCCGGATGCGATAAGGGCCTTCATAAGGGCAATTATGGAATATGAATTAGAAATTAAGAATTAGAAAGCATGAATGACTTCAACAATTATATTCGTAATTCGCTTCGCTGTCTCTTTGTAAAAACGGAGATTTTTCCGCTGCCGTATTTTTCGATGAGTTGTTTAGCGATGTCGAAGTCTCTGCCAACATCGCCCGGCGAGTGAGCGTCCGATCCCAACGCGAGCGGAATATTATACTCGTGAAGTATTCTCAGGATCTGTTCGCTGGGATATGCTTCTTTGACCGGCTTCCGAAGACCGGACGTATTGATCTCGACCGCCATATCCGCCGATTTTACAACTTTGAAGACTTCCCGGAGCACTTCTTCCATGTTCTTTGACGGACGGTGCCCGAACTTTTTGACGAGGTCGCAGTGTCCGATGATGTCGAACAACTTTGCAGCTGCGGACCTTTTGATATGGTCATAATACTGGACGTACACCTCGTCGACATTCCGTTCTTCATATTTGTGGACGAACGTCGGGTTGTCGAACCCCCATTCACCAAGGTAATGGACCGACCCGATAATATAATCAAACTCATGCTGAGAATTAAACTCTTTTACCCACAATTCCGTCCCCGGGAAAAAATCCCCCTCCACAGCAAATTTGACAGCGATCCTGCCTCGGTATTTTTCCCTCAATGCAAGAACATCCGGCTTATAATGCTGGAGAAACTGGTCCATGGTCATCCGGTGCTGCTCATCGAAATTGTTCGGCATGGGGGAATGGTCGGAACAACCGATCTCTTTCAGCTTCGCCGATATTGCGTGGAGGATGTATTCTTCGAGTACACCGTCGGCGTGTTTACAGAGCGAGGTATGAGTATGATAATCAACAAGCATTACGTTGCCTTTCTTGACGCAACTTTTGATGTTTCGTTCGCGAGTGCAGTGTAGACGGGCGTGATATGCTGGAGCCCTCTCCGAGACAATTCCTTTCGATGTTTCCGTAGCGTACCGAAGTCGCCGCGTGCGATGGGCCCGGTGAGCGCCGCCGCTGCCGATGTGTTTTTCACGTTCATCAGACTTTGGAGGATAAGAGGTTCAAGCATGGCTATCATCTTCCGGCGCGGCATATGAATGCGCCTTCCGAGCTCCTCGATAACAGAAAGAAGCGTGACAAAATAATTCGAGCCGAACACCGCCGCGATATGATACAGTGTCTTCTGTCCGGGTGACAAAAAAATCGGAAGCGCGTCAAGATCACGTATGATACGTTTTGCCGCTCTCAGCGATGTGCTGTCGCCCTCTATCCCGATCCAGATATTCTTCAGCCGGCCGGAGCCAACGCCGTTTTTTGGAAATGTCTGAAGCGGATGAAAAGAGCCGACCGACGCCCCTTTCCGTTTCAGCCGCGAAAGGAGTTCAGACGACAGTGCGCCGGAGGTATGGAAGACGATCGAACGGGAGAAATCTTCAAACCGGCGGGAAAGGAACTGTACGACGTTTTTGATCTCATCATCGGGGACAGCGATGAAGATGATTCCCTCGACGCCGCTGAGTTTCGCCGACTGCAAACGTGCAGAAGGGGCATGAAGTCTCCGTCCGAGGACATCTGCCGATTTCCCTCTCTTGCTAAGAACGAGCCGGAGCGGATATTTTTTCCCCTTGAGAGCGATCGCTAGTGCGGTTCCGACCGGGCCCGCTCCAATGATGGTGACAGGCAACTTCTGATTTGCGCTCAATGGATCTTCCATAGAGCCGCCGAGACATATCCGACCACGCGTTCGGAGTCTCCCGAAACGTCGCCGGAATTGCAGGAATCCAACACGTCACAGAAATCGGCCCCGGCCTTTTTTGCTGCGAATAACACCGCCGCGATCGGTCCGCCACCGCATGCCTCCGTTTGATCCTCCTCCAGCTCGGACGTCAGTGCCTCATAATTCAATTCTTGGATCGAGGCGATGGCGACTGCGTCGAGTTTTTGCGCAACGCGCGAAGGGTGATAGTGTGAAAGATCCGAGCTGGCAATAAAAAGCAATCCGTGGTCTTTTGCAATCTCGGCAAGAGCAGACCCCAATTCCTCGCAATACTTCCGCTTTTGGTCTCCCATCACGACCGGAAGAATCTTCAAGTTGTGCACCGCACACTGCAGGAAAGGGAGCTGAACTTCCAGCGAGTGCTCGGCTTTGTGTCCAACGATGGAACTGTGAATAGCCGGATACCTCTTCATCAATTCGCTGCGGAGTTCTGCATCAACCTCAACGGAGCCAAGCGGCGTTTTAAAACTCGCGCCGGAAAATACCGATACCCCGTCGAAATATTCCCGATGACTCGGTCCGACAAGAACCACCGTGCCGATCTGTCTGTTCTTCAACAGCGCGAAAGCCCGGGCGGCGGTTCGGCCTGAATACAGATAGCCTGCATGTGGAACGACCAATCCAAGAAGAGAACCAGAACGAGGCGAAGGGGAAACCTCATTCATGAGCGATTCAACGGTGTGGCGGAGTTCCCCTTCGTGTTCGGGATAGAACATTCCGGCAACTACAGGGGGACGGGCGAATGACTCTTCATTCATGACGGCTTCTGTTCTATGATTTCGGCAGAAAAAATATAGATGTTTGTTTCCGCGTGTTTCCATTGGTCCCGCGGCAAGCCCGCCTTAACGCACGTTTCTTCGAGAAAGCGAGCGGCATTCCAATGATGTTTCACTGCAACTTGCGGCAGCAATAACCCTCGATACATGCCGGCCACAACAAATAACCCGTGTTTCCCGACCTCAATCTCCTCTATCGCCGAAATCTCTGTGAGAGGCGAGAGAACAGAAATCTCCACCAGAATATCATCCAGCTCGTCTTCTGTCACGGGAATGAATCTGGGGTCTTCAGTCGCTGACCTGCCCGCCAGCTGCGACACTGTTTCGGCGAGAGAGGATTCAGCTACGATGACCCCTAAGCAGCCGCGTAGTTCTCCTCTATAATACAACGAAACAAACGCCCCCGCCGGTTGAGATAATATGCTTTCGGGGTCACAATTCATGAGAGCCTCATCCAGAGGTCCGAAGGCCTTCCCGGAGACGGTGTGCTTGATCGATCCCCACGCGATATCCATTAATTTTTTCCGTTCAACCAGACTTACCATCGAAGAGCACCTTCAAAAAATTCTATCGGAAAATAGTGATTTAATAGGTCAGTTTCAACAAACGGTAGTGCGCTACTTTGAGTTAAAATATAAGAACCCCTGAGCAATATCATTCTGAACGGAACGAAGCGGAGTGAATGCCGAAGGCATCTCTTCGGGAGAATCGATGTCGGCTCTGCATTGAGAATACATGGCGGTGTGTCATGGATCCTTCGCTCCGCTCAGGATGACCAGGCAATGCATTATCGAGATCAGCCCCCCCAAATTAATGCACTACCACGGCTTAAAAAAAAAGCCCCGAACTCAAGCTTGAATTCGGGGCTGATTGCCTTACACGTTTGAGAAACTATTTAATTTTTATGCTCGCTATCGCCTTCTCAAATACGGGGACATAATCGTCAGCCATCGGTTGGTACCAGGTAACAACCAGACGGTAGACCTTGTCATTTTTCACGACGAAATACGCGCGGCCTCCGACTTTTGGCTCGGGCGCGTACGTCAAGTATTTTGCGTCGAGACCGTCGATCTTCGCATCCTTCGTCGATTTGGGGTTGAACTTGCCTTTGTTCTGATCGAACACCTTATCGACAGTCAGTTTCTTCGCAGGCAAAATATCAATCTGGATCGCGCAATCCTGCCGGATCTTATGGTGAATGTTCATCGAGAAAATCGTTTCGCCCTTCTTTGCCGGGAACGTATACTCAAAATTGTCGGGATACTGGATCTCAAAGAACTCACCCGGATATTTCGTCACATCAGCCGAAGGCTTTGACTCATCGACTTTCGAGACGGCTACTTTCGGCTTGGGAAGTTTTATTGAATTCAACACTGTGTCAAAGACGCCGGCATAGAGGTCGTAGTCTTCATTGAAGCCGGCAAAATTGACGTAGTAGAACACGCTGTCCCTCATGACCATGATCCTGCGGCCGTAAATCGTGACGCTCTTGCTGATCTTCGACGAGTAAGAAAGTTCCTGGCCCTGCTCTTTACCCAAAGAATCCGGCTGTCCCCCGCTGATTACCCCGATGCCGGAAAGCTTATCCTTCGTCTGTGCAACGTAGGCGTCGAGCGTCGATACTCCTGCTGTCGAAAAATTTTCAAAGCCAAAGAGAATTTCAACGCCATTCTTACCGCCGCTCGAAGGGTCAAAGAACCACGTCGCGACCTCCTGTGAAGAGTAAATCTTGATCCGATTGGTCTCAGCATTCACCAACCATCCCTTTGGATACTGCAGTTCGAATCCAAAAAACGGGTCCTGATACAAATCCCATTCTTTGATCACGGGCGCTTGCGGTTTACTGCACGAAGAAAGAGAACATGCAAGAACGACAAGCACAGCAGCAAGCAGATTCATTGTCAGAATCGAATGCCTAGAAAAATGCATATATCACCTTTACTGTAGTTGTTTGTGATGAGTAGATGAATAGACAAATATTTGTTCGATGCACCTTAGTTCCCTTCGAGTTGTTTCAGCTCCTTGGCCGCAGTGGCGTTCTTCGGATCGATCTTCAGAACTAATTTGTATTCATCGATTGCTTTTTGTTTGATCGCCTGGCCTTCCTCTGCGCTGATCTGGGGATTGCCGGAAGAGAGAGCGTACGATTGTGCAAGCCATAAATGGGGATCCACTTCCTTTTTCTCTCTTGGTTCATACGTAATTGCCTTCTTTAAATACTCGATCGCAGGAGGATAGTGCTTCGCAAGCAGTTCGATCAAACCGATGAACTTATTGGCCTCAAGGAGCTGGGACCCGTACTTTTCGTCTTTCGTTTTTCCTTCGCTCGCTTCGACTTTAATAGTATCGATGATGGAAATAACAAGCTGATACTGCTTTTCTGCCATGATGGTCGAATCCAGGAGATAGTAGCACTTTGCGACATAAAGATATGCCTGGAAGAAGTCGGGACGAAGCTCAATCACCTTCTTCATCATTGTTTTCGCGGTATCGTATTTCCCGATGACCATGTAGCAGACGCCGCCGTTTACAAGAGCACCGACGTTCTTCGGATCGCTTTTCAGTTTTCTTTCATACTGATTAGCTGCCTTGTCGTACATCTTTTTCGCCATGTACAGCGGCGCAAGGTCGGCGGAAAACTCTGTCGATGCCGTATCCAGCATCGCCGCCCGCTCAAAACTGGCAATTGCGCTGTCCGCAACTTTTAATTTCGCGTACGAACGTCCGAGCCGTATGTAATCTTCCGCCGTGAGAGAGTCTTTTGGAAGAATTTTATAGTTGTCAGCGGCTCTTTGATACTCTCCGCACTCGTACTCCGACCGGGCCAGCATCGGCTTCAAGTCGTAGGCTTTCGGGTTCATCGTCATTGCCTGTTCGAGCACGGGAAGTGCATCTTTATAGAATTTGCCGCCGAACAGCGCTTTAGCATATTCATCGTACGCAATGGGATTGTCTTTCTTCAACACGACATATTTTGCAAAGAACAGAGCCGATTCACGCCACAGTTTTGCACGATAAAAAATGTCGGCAACCTCGAAGACGTAAACGTCGTTCGCGGGGTCGAGATTGATCGCCGCTTGAAATTCCCTTACGCAATCGTTGTACTGCCGGTTCTTATAGAATGCTTTTCCCAGCTTGTACCGGATAACGGCCGACGTTGAATCGAGCTCCGCGGCCCGTTGATAGTTGGAGATGGCCAGCACGGCGATGTTTTGCCTCCCGTAGGCTTCCGCCAGGCCGACGTAGACCTCCGGCAAATTCTCATTCAGTTCTTTCGCTTTTGAAAAATATACGATGGCCTTGTCGAGTGAGTCCACGTCGAGATATGCATTCCCGTATGCGAGAGAAAACTCCGGGCTTGTCTTGTTCGCTTTCGTCGCTGCGGCGAATACTTTTGCCGCCTTGTCCCATTGTCCGGTCTTGATCATGAGCATCCCCAGCGATGACCATCCCGGAAGATATGTTTCGTTAATGTCGACCGTGCGCTGCAAAAAGAACTCTGCAGAATCCTTTACCCCCTTCAAGCGATAGGCCTCACCAAGATAGAAATTCGTCTCGAGAACACGCGGTGCCGCCTTCTGAGCTTTCACCAGGTATCCGATCGCTGCATCATATGATTTTTGCTGGAGCGCGTCTTTCCCAAGGGCGAGGTCGTCCTGCGCATGCAGATTTTCGCACAGAGCGAAAAAAATAATGGGGAGTATGATTCGTTTACCTAGGTAGTACATTTGAGCTTCCTCGTTTTACTGGTCTTCGGATTGAACAAGACGGACCGGCATTGTGGCAGGGACAAGTCCGTGTTTAAGAAATAATTTTTGCCCTTCGGCGCCGGTCATGAATGCAGTCAAACCGATGCCAACTCCATTGCCCGCATTTCTGGAGAAAAGGTACAGCGTCCGGGTCAAGGGGTAGTAGCCGCGGTACACATGAGCCTGGAAGGGATGGAAATATTCTAATGTTGTCGACGTTGAGTCCCGCGTAAAACCCTGGTCTCCAATATCTAATATCCTTGTATTTGCCGGAACAGAAGTGACCCAGGCCTGGTTCACGAAACCGATCGCGTTGTCATTCGCCGCAACATAGGAAAGAACATCCGCTGCTGTTGAACAAGGATAAACGACATCGGCAAACGGCTTGGAATTCGTAATGCGCTTCTTCACGTAGTCATACATTCCGCTGTTCGCCTTTTCGAGCGCCACGATGATCCTGCCCGAAACCTTCGTTTCCCCCAGATCACGCCAAGTCCTTGATTTTCCAAGCAAGACGTCCTTCAGTTCGCCAACCTTGATCTTGGTAAGGGAATTTTTTCCATTGACGATCACGAGAGCCGCTTCGTACGCGACCTTGAACGTATCCACCTCAAGTTTGTATTTCGCGATCACTGCTTTTTCGTCGTCGTTGAATTGACGCGAGCTCGTTATGACCTTCACGCTGTCGTTGAGCAGTTGGGCAACCGCATCGCGCGGAGTCGATTGCAAATGGGTCACGCGGGCCTCCTGGTACATCGACTGGAACTCCTTCACTTCTGCGTCCATAATG
>Ga0265338_10001078_pt1 | contig 45253 bp, 45 predicted proteins | sample 42126metaG_FD_193579 | JGI IMG/M metagenome (GOLD analysis project Ga0265338, IMG submission 193579) | Rhizosphere microbial communities from Carex aquatilis grown in University of Washington, Seatle, WA, United States - 4-21-26 metaG | ecosystem: Host-associated > Plants > Roots > Rhizosphere... | reverse complement strand
CGGTTGGGATGCGCACGTCCTCTACGAGGAGGCGACCCGCACGTTGTTCTGCGGCGATCTGTTCACGCGCTTCGGCGAGAGCGCGCCGACAACGACCGACGAGATCGTGGAGGTCGCCATGGCCGCGGAGGCGTTCGGTGCGCCGACCGCGCTCACCCCTTCCACCGCGTCGAGGATCAGGGAGCTCGCCGAGCTCGACATCGACACGCTCGCACTGATGCACGGACCGGCGTACCAGGGCGACTGCACCAAGACGCTGCTCGGGCTCGCCGACGGCTACGCGCAGCTGCACGCCGCCGCTTCGGAATGATCGTCGAACTCAGACCATGAGGAGAAGCTGATGCAATCACTCGACCACGACTCCGTGTCCGTGCACATCGAGGCGCCGGCCGCGACGGTGTACGAGCTCGTCGCCGACGTCACCCGCACGCCGGAGTTCAGCCCGGAGATCCTGCGCTGCACCTGGCTCGACGGCGCAACCGGGCCCGCGGTCGGCGCTCGCTTCGCCGCGCGCAACAAAGTGCCGAACCGCCCGCCGTGGACCAACAAGCCGGTGGTCACAGCCGTCGAGGCCGCGCAGAAGTTCGCGTTCGCGCGAACCGAGAAGTTCGCGGGGACCGTCGAGTGGATCTACGAATTCGAACCCGACGGCAGCGGCACTCTCGTGACCGAGTCGTACCGCGTCACCGACCCGCTCAGCCCGATCGGCTGGTTCATCATCGGCGTCCTCTTCGCCCGGCGCGATCGGCGTACCGACCTCCGCGTCGGCATGGAGCAGACGCTCGAACGCCTGCGCCAAGCCGCCGAACGCGAACACGCGGGGAAACACCAGGATCGGACGGGCGATTCGCGCTGACAGGTCAGATGTGCGAGGGCGCGGCGCTCCCCGCGTTCACAAGCCGTGCACTGCCTCGAGCGCGGAGTCGATCGTCTCGGCGACACCGTCGGCCGTGGCCGGAGGGAACGGTACGAGCCGGTTCACGCCGAGCGCCGCGAACGCGGCCGCGGTCGCCGGGGTCAACCGGCCCCGAGGTGTCACCGTGATCTCGAGCGAACCGAGCTCCGCCGGTCTCGGCGTATCCGATGCCGCCGAACGCAGGCCGGCCAAGCACGTCGCCGCGGTCTCCGGAGTGAGGGCGAAGCCGTACCAACCCTGACCGCGGGCCACGGCGCGCCGGTACGCGCGGTTGGTGTGGCCGCCGACCACGATCGGAATCGGGCGCTGCACCGGGCGCGGGTAGGCGTCGACACCGGCGAAGTCGGCGTACCGGCCGTGGAACTCCGGGCGGGCGTCGTACCAGAGGCGCTCCATGGCGTCGAGGTACTCGTCGGTGACCGCGCCGCGATGTTCGAAGTCGGCACCGATCGCCCGGAACTCGGGCTCGAGATAGCCGACACCCACACCGAGGACGAGCCGACCGCCACTGAGCACGTCGAGGCTGGCGACCTGCTTCGCCAATACCACCGGATTGCGCTGCGGCAGGATGACGATCCCGGTCGCGAGACGCAGCGTCGAGGTGTGCGCGGCCGCCCACGCCAACGCGACCAGCGGGTCGAGTGCCGGATCCTGCGGCGCCATCGGCGACGGCGCGACCTGCGGGTCGGGCAACACGACGTGCTCCCCCGCCCAGACCGACTCGAAACCGGCCGCCTCTGCCGCGCGCGCGGCCGCGGTCAGCGTCTCGGGCCGGCTCGACGACCCCATGTTGATGCTGAACAGGCCGAGCTTCACGCCGCCATCCTCGCGCTCGGGCGTTCGAGACGCGTCCCGAACGCGAGCAGGGCCACCGCGAGGATCGCGACCACGGCGCCGGAGATCACCAGCGGGATCCGCCCGTCGCCGTGCCACGCGAGGCCGGCCCAGACCCCCGCGACGAGTGAGCCGCCACCGATCACGCCCTGGTAGAGGCCGAGACCACTTCCGTGACGCTCGGCCGGCAACAGGTCGGTGATCCAGGCCTTGCCGACGCCGTCGGTCAGCGCCGTGAACGCCCCGTAGCCCGCGAGCAGCGGCCACACCCACCCCGATGTCGTGACCACGCCGAGGCCGAGGTACGCGGTCGCGAACACCGCGAGACCGGCCGCGAAGACGAACCGCCGCGGCACCCGATCGGAGAACCGGCCGGCGGGATACGAGAGCCCGGCGTAGGTCAGGTTGTAGAGCGCATAGGCGCAGATGATCGCAACGAATCTGAGACCGAGTGCCTGGGCGCGCAGAATCAGCAACGCGTCGCTGAAGTTCACTACGGAGAAGAGTGCAAGGAACACCAGGACGCGCCAGAAGCGCCGCGGGTACTCGGCACGAGCCGGCGCGGGAACCGGCAACGGTCCCGGTCGCGACCGTTTCGCCTCGCGGACGAACCCGACGAGCGCCACGCTCACGATCGCCGGGACGGCCGCGACGAAGAACAGCGGGCGCATGTCGCGCGCATGACCGCCGAGCAGCTCGTAGATGCCGAGGCCGATCAGCGGACCGCAGACCGCGCCCGCGGTGTCGGCCGCCCGATGGAACCCGAACGCCCGACCGCGGAGGGGGGCCGGTGTCTCGTCGGCGATGAGCGCGTCGCGGGGAGACGTGCGTATCCCCTTGCCGGTTCGGTCGATGACACGCGCGACGAGCACGAACGGCCATACCTGCGCGAGGCCGATGAGCGGTTTCGCCAGCGAAGAGATGCCATAGCCGAACGCGATGAGCGGCCGCCGCTGCCGCAGGTCGGCCAGCCGGCCGGACACGATCTTCATCACGGATGCAACGGCCTCTCCGGCGCCCTCGACGAGGCCGACGACCGCAACCGGGGCTCCGAGCACGCTCGTGAGGAACAGCGGCAGCACCGGATAGAGCATCTCCGAAGCCGCGTCCTGGAAGAACGAGACCCACGACAGCACGATCACGTTCCGCGGCAGCCGATCCTCGCTCGCGGGCGCTTCGGCACGTGCCATCCCGGGAGTCTTGTCGATCGGTGCCGGTCGCCGTTACCGGCGGTCAGAACTTCTTGCCGGCCGCCAGTGTGAACGGCGAGTTGCTCAGCACCGCACCCACCGAGTCCTTGACCGATGCGGAAGCCGTGTAGATCGGAGTGCTCGTCGTGACGTTTCCGACCGCGCCCGTGATCTTGGCGCCGAGCGTGATCACGAGCGTGCGCGTCGTCGCCGTCCACGAGATCGTGGACGCGCTCGTGCCGGTGCCACCGAACGTCGTCGCCGAGCTGACGTAGGAACCGGACGCGAGGTTGATCGAGCCGAAGTTGAACGTGCACGACGTGCTCGTCACGCTCAGGGTGTCATTTGTCGCGTTGGCGACCGACACGGTGACGTTGTTGCTGGCGTTGAGCACCGGGTTGGCGCCGTCGCCGCTCGTCCACGTGGAGCAGAAGCTGGCCTCGCTCATCTGCGCGGAGAACACGATGGTGACCGTGTCACCCTTGTCGAGCGTGCCCGCGGTGCCGGTTCCGTTCGCGAGGGTGACGCTCGAGATCGTCGGCTGCGGATTGACCGTCAATCCGAGCGTGCTCGACGCCGTGCCACCGAGCGCGTCGGTGAGCGTGACCACCACCGACGCGGTGCCGGCGGTGCCGTTCGGCGTGCCCGAGATCACACCCGTGCCCGAGACGATCGACAACCCGGCGGGGAGGCCGCTCGCCGACCACGCATACGGCGTCTTGCCGCCCGAACCCGCGAGCGTGGCGCCGCTGTAGACGATCGTCTTCTCTCCGGCCGGCAACGACGCGGTCGAGATGGAGAGCGCGTTGACCACGACGAGCGACAGGGTGGCGGTCGCGGTCGCGCCGGCGGCGTCGGTCAGCGTGACGACCACCGACGCGGTACCCGCGGTGCCGGTCGGGGTGCCCGAGATCACGCCCGTGCTCGCGTTCATCGACAGGCCGGCAGGGAGGCCGCTCGCCGACCAGGCGTACGGCGCGGTGCCGGCCGAGCCGGCGACGGTCGAGCTGTACGCCGCGGCGAGCTCGCCGTTCGGCAACGATGCCGTGGTGATCGACGGCGCCGCGTTGATCGTGAGCGAATACAGCTTGCTGCCGACGTCGTCACCGGAGCCGTCGCCCACCGTGACCGTGACAGCCTTCACGCCCGCCACGGTCGGCGTGCCCGAGATCACGCCGCTACTCGCATTGATCGACATACCGGTCGGGAGGCCGGTAGCCGACCAGTTGTAGGCCACACCGTCGCCACCGGCGGGAGCGATCGCGGTGTTCGGATAGAGCGGCCGGTTCACCGTCCAAGCCGGGAGCGATGCCGGAACCGCGATCGAGAGGGGCGATGCGGTGCCGATCGAAACGGTCGCGGTCGAGGAGAGCGCGACTGACTGGGACACGACTGCGCTCACCCTCGTCGCGACTGCGCTGCCCGAGAACCGCACCTGGGCCTCGCGGGCGTAGATCGCGCCGGTGAGCGTCAGCGCCCCGGTATTCGCAATGCTGATCGGCGAGTTGTTGGCTTGCCACACGAGCACACCTGCGTAGGTTCCCGAGCTCATCGCGGCGAGAGTCACTGCACCGCTTCCGGTCTCGGAGACTGCTCCGCCGGTGATGTAGAGAAGAACGCCGCCTGCGCCGCTCGTGATCGAACCGCCCGTGACCGTCAATCCCGCTTGGAGCACGTAGACGCCTCCGGCCAGGACACAGTTGGACGAGATCGTGAGCGTTGCCGCGTAGACACCGGGTTGCGCAGTCCCGCCCGGGCAGCCGGCCTGACTCTGGAGAGCCGCGGTGGAAGGAGCCACGAGCCCGGCGTACGGGTTCGCTATGGCCGCCGCGTACGAGGTGTAGGCGGGGCAGGTGCTGCTGCCGCTCACTGCGCAGGAACCACCGCTGAGGATCTGGGTTCCGCCCGCGGTGTAGTTGCCGGCGCTCGTGCCGAGGATCAGCGCCGGGCAGGCCGGCGATCCGGTGATGTCGGGAGCGTTGATCTTCGTGTTGCCGTACACCCGGATCGTCGCGGTCCCGGCGACGCTGACGCCGGTAGCCGCACCTGCGGTGCACGTACCTCCACCGAGGGCGACGAGCGAGGAAGGGACTGCAGGCGCTCCGGTGTCGATGAGCTTGGCGAAGCTTGCGTTGACGCTGTATCGGTAGATCTGTCCGTTGCTGTCCGTCGTCTCGGTGACTGTCGCGGTGATCGAGGTCGGGCTCGCGGTGCAGTTCGCGGTCGGCGCGCAGACGACGCTGACGCTCTGGACGCTATGCGCCACCGCTGTATCGCCGACGAGCGTTCCGGACACGCACTGCCGGCGCAAGAGCGCGTTGGACACGAGTACGTAATTGACGACGTTCGGTGCGGACGCTCCTGCCGCGTTTGTGCTGTCCCAAGTGAAGCGCACGACGGGAGTTGCCGCACCGGCGACCGGTGGGTTCGGGTCGGGGCACGAGGTCGTGTCGGTCAGCGAGGTCTCGGGGCCGCTCGAATTCCGCGCATCGCCCACGATGTAGTTCGCCGCGACCCGGGCGTCGCCGGATTTGCCCAGGCTCTGGCTCACCTGGGTGCTCCCCCGCAGTATCCCCACGAAGGCGGCACACAACGCGCCGACGATGAGGCCCTCGATGACGACCGCGACCATGACCTCGATGAGCGTCATGCCCGCCTCGGAGCCGGGCGCGCAGCGGCGATTCCGCGCGTGCTTCACCGGTTGCTCCACGTCTGTACGTCGAGGCTCTTCCCCACACTCTGGCCGTCATAGAAGGTCACGTTGGCGCGCAGGAGCGACTCGGCATCGGGACACGGCGCGGTCGCGGTGCTCGGGCACACCGAGAACAGGTCGTTGCGCTTCAACGCGCTCGGTATGTCGGTCGCGACCACCTGTAGCGCCGGGGTGTACGGACTCCAACCCGTGTCGCGGCGGAACGTTCCAACGCCGCTCGCGCCGTTGTCGGCATAGGAGCCGCCGAACGTGCTGTTCTGGTAGACGGCGTCGGGTTCGACATTCGTACCGACAGAGGCGGACGACGACATCGCGATGTTGAGCAAGCTGTACGGTCCGTCGACACCGGTGGGAGCCGTTCCGTTGTTCTTCGTGTTGAACGCGACCCCGAAGATGACCTCGTCCGGCAGGTCCACGTTCAGCGTGCTGAGGTCGAACGTGATGTTCGCCGGCACGCTCGAGTAGCACAGGCCGGTGTCCGACGCGCGCCAGTAACCGCTCGTCGTGCACGTCGGGTCGGGCTCGGGCTTCCACGGGATCGTGAAGGTTTGCGTGTTGGACACGATGAGTTGGCCCGGCGCGGGTGTCGCTCCGGTCCGGTCGACGGTGTAGAGCTCGAGCGTGATCGGGTATTGCCAACCCGCGGCCGGCCAGGTCGGGTATGCGGAGTGCGCCGCCCAGTCCTCGAGCGTCACCGTCACGGAAGCGAGCCGCCGCTTCGACCCGGCAAACGAGACGAGGTCGCCAAACTCCGCTGTCGAGCGCGCAGCGTACGCGTTGCTGGGCATGCTGTGCGGCAGCGGACTCGTCGTGCTGTCGTAGATCGGCGGCGCGACCGCGACGCAGTCGACCCGCAATCCTCGGGTGCTGACGTTGAGCGTCCAGCTTGGTGTGTAACCACTTGTACCCGTCCCGCAGGCGTTCCCGACACGAACATTCGCGATTGCGGCCTGCATCGCCGACAACGCGTCGTAGTCGGATCCGCGACTCACACGCAGAGCCGTGGTCGCCGATGAGCTCGCGTTCATGAAAGTCAGGAGCCCACCGATCGTCACCCCGCACACGGTGAGGAACAGCAGCGCGAGCACGAGCGCCGAGCCCTGCTCGCCCTGGTGGCCCACGTACGTTCGTCCGCGACTCATGGCTTGCGCACCGCGATCACGAGCGTTTCCGCGTTGCCGTCGAACGCCGTCGCAGTGACGGTGACGACCTGGAATTGCGGGGTAGTGGAATTATTCGCCGGACACGGCCCGAACGCCGATGTCACCGAGTCGCCGACCGGGGGCGTGTAAACGACCGTGTAGGACGACGCGCACCACGCGCCGGGTTGCGCAACTGCCAGCTCGACCGCCTCGGCCTCGTCACGCACCACTACTGCTGCGGTCGTCGCCTGCCGGTTCTGCGCGGAGTTGACGAGCAGCGTGCTCATGCCGGTGAGCAACGCGACGACCGCAGTCCCCATGATCGTGACGGCGGCCAGGAGCTCGACGAGGGTCGACCCGTGCTCACACGTGCGCCTGCTGCGAGCAGGCCGGCAGAGGCTCGGAGGTCTTCTCAACGTTCGTCCTCACCCATCGGAGAGCCAATCGTCCGGCGGAGCGCACCGTTCGTGCTCGCTCACCTGAACAACGGCACGAGCGACGGCACGCGGCAGGGCCGAACGTCCCGGAGCGCGACGTCCCAAGTACCCGATCCGGCTGCTACCCAACGTTCATCGGCGAGGTCGCGGCAGAAGGCTCGCAACAGTCACACAACAACCCGACAATGTTGAGACGTGGGTCGTGGGGCTCGAGCGACGATCTCACGCCCGAGGCGCGGCCGCCTCCCGTTGACGGGTCGAGCGGTGCACGGGATCAGTGTCGAACCTGGGCAACAGGTGCCGCCCGAAGGTCTCGATCGTCTCGACCGCGAGGTCGCGTTCCATCGTCGACGAGAGCAACCCGAACACGACCTGATCGACGCCGGCGTCGGCGTACTTGCGGATCGCCACCTCGACTTCGTCGGGCGTGCCGTAGGCCACGTCGCCCGCGGCGATCGACTCGTCGATTTGCTCACGCGTGGGATCGGGCAACAGCGCGGGCCACTCGGGGAGGCCCGGCGGGCGGGGGAACGTGTCGAGATAACGGAGCAGCAGGCTCCGGTGGTAGCCCATGCCGAGCCCGGCGGCGAGCTCGCGTGCCCGTTCGCCGTCTTCGAGGCACAGCAGCTGTGTCGTCACCATGATGTTGTCGTTCACGAACTCGCCCACCGGCTCGGCGTGCTGGATCTCGTTCTTGTAGACCTCGACGAGCGGCTTGATCGACTCCGGCCCGCCGATCGTGAAGCAGAGCACCCCGAGACCCATGCGCGCGGCCTTCTCGAACGTCGCCGGATTGCCGGCCGCGACCCACATGGGCGGATGCGGCGCGGAGTACGGCTTCGGGAGCACGTTGCGCGCCGGCATCGAGAAGAACCGGCCGCTGAAGCCGGGATATTCGTCGGGCTGCCACATCTTGCGGAACTCGGCGACGACTTCGTCGAACATGTCGCGCGTGAGATCGGGATCGTCGATCCCGAAGCCTCGCTGCTCGGTGGTCGAGGATCCCCGACCCATCCCGAACTCGAAACGCCCTTCCGACAGATGATCGAGCAGCGCGACCCGCTCGGCGACGCGGGCCGGGTGATTCACCGGCGGCGTGACGTTGAAGATGCCCGACCCGAGATGAATGCGCGAGGTCGCGGCCGCGAGATAGCCGAGGAACACCTCGTTGGCGGAGAGGTGGGAATACTCGGTGAGGAAGTGGTGCTCGGTCGCCCACGTGTACTTGAAGCCGACGCGCTCGGCCGCCTGCACGATCGCGACCTCGTCCATGATCCGGCGGTGCTCGTCGCCGCGGAACTGCGGCATCACGCACGCGCTGTTGAAGAGTCCGAATTCCACCGTCGCTCCCTCTCGGTTCCCCCGTGCGCCCGCCGCAACATAACCTCCCGCCTCCGTGACCCACGCATACGACCTCGACCACGTCGCACTTGCCGCCGTCGACACCTCCGCCGCACTCCGTTTCCTCACCGGGACACTCGGCGGCACCGTGATCTTCGGCGGGCAATCGATCGGCTTCCGCCCGATGCAGGTGTGGATCGGCACCAACGACGGCGAAGGAATGCCGGTCGAGCTGCTCGAGCCGTGGGCGGTCGACCGGAACGACTTCCTGCAGCGATTCGTGGCGAAGCACGGCGCGGGTCCGCATCACCTCACGTTCAAGGTGGCCGACCTCGGCGCCGCGCTCGAGCGCGTCCGCGGCGCGGGATTCCACCCGGTGAACATCGACGTCTCCGATCCGAACTGGAAGGAGGCGTTCCTCATGCCGGCCGAGGCACACGGCACGGTCGTGCAGCTCGCGGAGTCGCACGGGCATCCCGAGACTCGCGCCGAGCTGCTCGCGCTCGTCGCCGAGCAGGGGCCGAACCAACAGCCTCGGTGGTGGCCGGATCCGTCGCCGGCCGAAGGCGCACCCGCGCGCCTGCTGCGCGTCGTGCTCCGCACCCCCATCCTCGCCACGGCGGTGGAGTTCTTCGCCGGCCTGCTCGAAGGCGAGGTCGAGCACGAGTCGGGTCGACGCGTCGACCTCGTGTGGCCGCGCGGCGCGCGAATCGGCCTCGAGTCGCACCCCGATGCTCCCCCCGGCGTCGACCGCCTCGAGATCGAAGGCCTCGCCGAGGCGTGCACCGTGGTCGGTACGCACTTCGTGCCCGCCTAGTCGCATCGGGCGTTCGCTGCGCGACGGAAGGCCGCGTCGAGCATGATGTTGTCGATGAGGTCGCGCAGACTGTTGCTCGCCGCGATCCTCTGCGTTTGTGTCTTGGGAAGGGGGGCGTACGTCGTCTACCTCGTACACACCAACGCGGTCGTCACGACCCACGGCGACGCCCCCACCTATCTCGGCCCCGCGAAGGAACTGATCGACCACGGCCGGTTCGACATCGCCGGCTCGCCGGGCGTGCCCGAGTTCCTCCGAACCCCCGGATATCCGGTGTTCATCGCCGCGGTCTACGGGATCTTCGGGCAGCGCAACGCGGCGGTGTTGCTGGTGCAGGTCGCGCTGAGCGCGGTCACCATCCTCCTGGCGTACCTCTTCGCCGCGCGCGTCTGGTCGGTGCCGATCGGCTTGCTCGCCGCGCTGTTCACGTTGCTGGAACCGCTGCAGAACGCGACGTCGTCCACCCTCCTCACCGAGAGCCTCTCGGCGCTCCTGCTGATCGTCGTCGCCGGCATCGGGTTCACTGCTCTGACGCGCGACGAGCCGCGTCCCGCGCTCTGGGCGCTGCTGGGCTTGGTCATCGCGGAGGCAACCCTCGTGCGCCCGGTGACGTACTACCTCCCGCTGCTCGTCGTGGTGGTACTGATCGTTCGGCGCAGGCTCCGCCGGGAGCGATGGCTGGATCTCGTCAAGATCATGGTGGCGTTCCTCGTGCCACTCGTCGTGCTCGTGGGCGGATGGCAGCTCCGCAATCACGAGCGAGTCGGGTCGTGGCAGTTCAGCGGAATCGAAGCAAAGAACGTGTACCACTACCGGGCCGCGGGCGTGATCGCACGCGCCTCGGGCGTGCCGTTCGCCGAGGCGCAGCACGAGTTGGACAAGCGGTTCGGGCCCCGCGGCGCCGAGAGTCAGGGCTCCTATTACGACCGGATGTACCGAGCCGGAATTCGCATCCTGAAGTCGCATCCGGCCGACACGTTCATCGTCACGGCGCAGGGGCTCGGCAGCGAGCTCTTCAGCGTGCGGGTGAAGTTCTTCGAGTATCTCGGCTTCCGGCCCGCGTCGGGTGCAGCCGAGGCCGTCGCCGGATCGCTGCTCGTCGCGTTCTACGCGGTCGCCGCGTACGGCATGGCACTCGTGATCCGTCGGCGCAAAGACGTGTTGGCTCACGTGTTCGTCGTCGGTGTCGCCCTCTACATCCTCGTCGCGTCCGCCGGGCCGGAGGCGATGGGCGGCCGCGGCGAGCGATTCCGCGCGCCGATCATGCCGATCCTCATCCTGTACGCGGCCGTCGGCGCCCACGCGATCTACGCGTCGACGACGCGCCGGGCTCGCACGACGGCTGACCGTCACGATCCGGGAGCACCGGATACTCACCCGACGCCCCGCTTGGCACCCGAGCGAGGTTGACCGACCACATTCCGTGACGTATCGTACGCGGATTCGGGTGCGGGCGGTGCTCACGGACGGTGCCGCGTGGGGGACCGGGGATGGCGTTTCGCAGTCGGCGGCCACGCGCGCAGAGCCGGGCCGCGCGGATGCTGGCGATGCTGATCGTGTCCGTGCTCGTGTCCGCAGGGGTCGAGACGACAGCCGGCGCCTCGAAGGCATCGGCGCCGGGCACACCCACGGCTCCGTCGGCCATGCCCGGCAACGACCGGGCAACGGTGAAATGGACCGCGCCCCGGAGCAACGGGGCCGCCATCGTCGCCTACGTCATCACGCCGTACATCGGCACGAGGGCGCGGGCGGCGCAGACGTTCAGATCGAACGCGACAACCGAAACGGTTACCGGACTGAAGAACGGCACCGCGTACACATTCCGGGTCGCCGCGAAGAACGCCAAGGGAACGGGCCACAGCTCGGTGCCCACGAACGCAGTTACCGTCGGCGTACCGGCGGCGCCGTCCGGGGCACTGGCCGCGCCGGGGAACGGACGCGCGACGATCAGCTGGACCGCGCCCGTCAACAACGGCTCGGCAGTCGTCGCCTACGTCATCACGCCGTACGTCGGCGCCACCGCTCGCCCGCCGATCACGTTCAACTCGAAGGCGACGTCGGAGACCGTCACCGGACTCAACAACGGCGTGACGTACACCTTCTCTATCGCGGCGAGGAACGCCAAGGGCACGGGCCGCCGCTCGCTCCCGACGAACGCGGTGAAGCTCGGCTTGCCCGACGCTCCGACCGCGCCGACTGCCGTCGCCGGCAGGAACCAGGCGACGGTGACGTGGACTGCGCCGGCCGACAACGGCTCGGCGATCGCCGCGTACGTGATCACGCCGTACAAGGGCACGGCGCCGCAGCCGCCGATCACCTTCAATTCTGCGGCGACGACCGAGACCGTCGGCGGGCTCACGGCCGGCTCAACCTACGTGTTCCGCATCGCAGCGGAGAACGTCAACGGCACCGGGAGTTTGTCGCCGCCCACGAACGCGGTGACGCTCCCGGTGCCGATCTCCTTCAGCAAGGGCGTGCTGCAAGGGACGAGCTCGACGTACCCGACTGTGATTCGCTTCGGTCCCGACGGCCGGCTCTACGTCGCGGAAATGGACGGCCTCATCAAGGCGTACACCGTCACGCGAGACGCGTCGTCGAACGCGTACTCGGTCACGAACACCGAGACGATCGACCTCGTACAACAAATCCCGAACCACGACGACAACGGCACGCTCAACCCGACGGTGACGACGCGCCTCGTCACCGGTCTCGCGGTTACGGGTACGGCGGCGAGTCCGGTCCTCTACGTCGCGTCGAGCGACCCCCGAGTCGGCGAGGCGGGGGCCGAGACCGCACTCGACACGAACTCAGGGATGATCTCGCGCCTGACGCGCGACGCGAGCGGATGGCACCGCCTGGATCTCGTTCGAGGCCTACCCCGTTCGGAGGAGAATCACGCGACGAACGCACTGGCGCTCGACCCGGCTTCCAACACCCTCTACGTCGCGCAGGGCGGCAACACGAACATGGGCGCGCCCTCGGCCAGCTTCGGCGACCTCCCCGAGTACGCGTACTCGGGGGCGGTGTTGAAGGTCGACCTGAACGCCATCGGTGACACGACCTACGACCTGCCGACCCTGGTCGACGAGACCCTTCCCGGTCTCGTCGGCCCGTTCGGCGGCGATTTCGGGAAGCACCAGGCGAAGATCACTCCGACGAGCCCCGTGCAGGTGTTCGCGCCCGGGTTCCGCAACCCGTTCTCGCTCGTTCGCACCCGAGCCGGTCGCCTCTACGCGTGGGACAACGGAGCGAACGCCGGCTGGGGCGATGTACCGGCGGGTGCGGGCCCGGCCGGCCTGTGCACGAACGCAATCGAAGAACCCGGTATCGACCTGAGCGACAGCTTGCATCACATCAGCGGCCCCGGTTACTACGCCGGTCATCCGAATCCGACGCGCGGGAACGCGGCCAACACGTTCAACGCCACGAATCCGCAGTCACCGGTGCCGGCATCGAATCCGATCGAGTGCGACATGCGTACGCCGGCGACCAATGGCTCGATCGACAGCCTGCCGACGCCGACGACCGGCATGGCGGAGTATCCGGCGACGAACCTCGCCGGCCAGCTCGACGGCGACCTCATCACGACGGGCTACTTCGGCGACGTGTACCGCACGCACCTGAGCGCCGACGGCTCGACCGCTCTGAGCACCAGCGTGCTGTTCTCGAATGTCGGGCCCCTTCCAATCGACGTGACCGCGCAGGGCGACGACGGCGCATATCCCGGGACGATCTGGGTCGCCAACCTCGTCGACGGGTCGATCGACGTGTTCGAGCCCGCCGACTTCGAGGGCCGGACCGCGATTTCGTGCAGCGGGACCTATAGCGCGACCCTCGACGAGGACGGTGACGGCTACACCAACGCCGACGAGATCGACAACCAGACCGACCCGTGCTCGGCGGCCGACGAGCCGCACGACTGGAACCGCAACTTCGTGTCGGACCGCAACGATCCGAACGATGACAGCGACACACTCGCCGACGTGTCCGACCCGTTCGCCATCGACGCGGGCAACGGGCTGAACACGCACATTCCGATCTCCTACTCGTGGAAGAACGGCGCGACGACAAACCCGTGCGCGCCGACTCCTTGGCGAAGCGGCTGTCCGGGCGGACTACTCGGGCTCGGCTTCACGGGTCTGATGTCGGACGGCCGAATGAGCTACGACCACCTGTACGACGAGAACAACATGACCGCCGGCGGCGCGGCCGGCGTGCTGACCGTGTCGAACGTGCCGCCCGGCGACGCGACCGGCACGACCAACACGCAACAGTACGCGTTCCAGTTCGGTGTCGACGCGAATCCGACGAGCACCGGATTGTTCACCGCGCACACACGCGTCGACGCGCCGTTCGCGGGGCTGACACCGCAGGGCAATCAGTCGATGGGCCTCTACATCGGCACCGGCGATCAGGACAACTACGCGAAGGTCGTGCTCACGGCCAACGGCGGTTCACCCGGAGTTCAGTTCGTCGAGGAGATCGGGGCCACCCCGACCGCGTCTCCGGTTGCCCCACTGGCATTGCCCGGGCCCGGCACCGTCGACTTGTATCTCACCGTCGACCCCGGCGCCGCGACCGTCGCAGTCAGCTACCGTGCCACGACGAACGGGGCCGCAGGACCGCTCGTCAATCTCGGAACGTACGCGATTCCGGCGTCGTGGTGCACGAATCCCTCGAGTGGACTGGCGGTCGGCGTCATCGCCACCTCCGCCGGCGGACCGACGTTCCCGGCGACCTGGTCGGTCCTCGAAGCCATGCCGGGAGCGCCGAGCTGACCGGCTCTAGGGCTGGGTCAAGAGTTCCGGAGCGGCTTCGGTCGCCAACCCGGCCCAGTAGTCCGCGCCCGCCTCTCGGGCGGTCGCGGCGGCGGCCTCTCGCCGCGTTCTCAATTCGGCCACGTCACCCCGCGCGGCCGCGAGCTTCGCGAGCCAATGGTGACCGGTCCCGAAGATCGCCGCGCCCGCCCCGAAGATGCACCAGCTCGGCGCGTACGGGAGCAATGCCCGCTCCACGACGTCGCGCTGGGCCGGGGTGCCGACTGCGGCCGCCACGCCGGCGAGCAACGCGGTTGCGCCGAGCCACATGTTGTCGGGTGCGAGGCCGACTCCGTCGGCCGTGACCAACCGGGTGAGAATCTCGGCCGCCTGACCGTGGCGGCCGGAGTCGGTCAGGGCCGCGGCCGCGAGCGCGAGGCCCGCGCTGATCCGCGGCTGATTGCCCGCTGGGGCGCCCAGAGACTTGGCGATCTCGCGCGTACGACCTTGCTGGAAGCGAAGCGCGAACATCTGCAGCACGAACGTGCCTTCGGCGTCGCCCTGCTCGTGATGGCGTCCGATCATGTGCGCGGCCGAGATCAACTCTTCGGTCTCGCCCCACGGGCTGATCATCAGCTGACGGCTGGCGCCGAGCGCGCTCGCCCAGTAGATGTCGGCGGGCACGCGCTGACGTTGGGCATTCTCGGTGTACACGGCGATCTGCGCGTCGAATTCGTCGAAGCGACCGGCCGCCATGAGGTCAATCAGCAACGTGCGGTGGGCTCGGCCGACGAACGGTTCGAGATGATTCGCGCGGCTCACCTCGAGCAGCTCGCGGCTCAGCGCCACCCGTTCGGCGACGGATCCGGGATCGTGCGTCAACCATCGGTGATACGTCAGGATGCCGGCCAGCCTCGCTTCCGGATCCGCCGAGCACCGGGCCAGGGTGCGCGCTCGCTGCGCGTAGGGCTCGTCTCCCGAGTCGTAGTAGCGCGCCGCGCTCGCGCAGTTCAACAACCACGCCAGTTGACGCTCGTCCCGACCTTCGCTCTCGAGCGCCTCGTCGACGAGCGCGAGTTGGGTCGGGTGGAATCCGTCGATCGTGACGTAGCGCGGTGTCGCCGCGATCGCGATCTCGGCGAGCAGGCCGTGCTCGGCTGCAGCTCGCGCGTGCGCGGCGCCCCGGAGGAAGCTGGCTCGGGCATCGGCGCGTCGCCCGCTCGCCTCGAGCGCCTCGCCGAGCGCCAGGCAGAGTGACGCTCGCCGGTCTTCGGGGAGCGCGGCTTGATCTGCCAGGTCGGCGGCGCGCTGGTACCACGACACCGCCTCCTCGTAGGCGAAGCACGACCGGGCGTGGTCGCCCGCGGCTCGCGCGTGATGCACCGCCGTTGCCACGTCGCCGACCGGCAGTGACATCACGAAGTGGTGCGCGATCTCGGCGGAATGGCCGATCGACTCGTCGCCGAACACGCTCAGCAGCGCCTCGGCGCACCGAAGGTGGAGACGAGCGCGGCGGCTGACCGATGAAGCGGTGTAGATGGCGTTGCGAACGAGCGGATGACGGAAGGCGAAGACGTCGAAACTGGGTTCCTCGCGAATCAGCCCACAGATCAACCCGCTCTCGACCGCGTCGAGCGTCTCGCTCTCACTCGCGCCGAGCGTTGCCGCGAGGACCCGCAGCGAAAACCGGCGTCCGAGCACCGCGGCGGTCGACAACGCCTCGCGCGCCGCGGGCGGAAGTCGACACAAGCGCGCCTCCACGAGCGCCCGCACGCCGCCTGGCGCGATGGTCTCGAGGGGTGTGTCCTGATCCGGCTCGTCGGCGATCGTCTGCAACACCTCACGGACGAAGAGCGGGTTGCCGGCGGTGATGTCGTGTAGCTCGCCCAGCGCATCGAGGAGCCGGCCGCGCACTCGCTCCGGCGCGGCAACGCTCACCAGCGACTGCAGCTCCGGCACGTCGAGCCCATCGAGCGTGATGGTCAGGTCCGGACGTCCGAGGAGTCCTTCGGCGAGCGCGAGCCCGAGCGGCGTGTCGCTGATCTCGTCGTCGCGGTACGTCAGCACGACGATGCCGTGCCGGGTCTCGCGCAGCACGTGCCGCAGCATCGCCAGGGCGTCCCGCTGGGCCCAGTGGAGGTCCTCGAGCACGAGGAACAACGGCGCCGAAGCAAGACTCGCGAGGAGGGTGCTGACCGCATTGAACAAGCGGGTGCGTCCGGCACCCACATCGCTGCTCGGCGGCTGCGCCGAGAACTGAACGGCCTCGGGAACCAGCGATACGAGATCGCCGACGACCGCCGAGGCAAGCGTCTCGTCGGCCGCGTACTCGAGCGCGGCCCGGATCAGCCGGGGAAACGGCGCGCAGTCAGTTGTCGGTTCCGGCTCGCAACCCGAGATCAAGACCCGCGCCCCGGCATCCTCGGCGCGGCGAGCCGCGAGCTCCGCGAGCGTCGTCTTGCCGATGCCCGCCGGACCGGCGACGAGCACCAGGCGCGGCTTGCCGTCTTGGAGGTCGTCGAACACGTCGGCGATCGCGGCCAGCTCCGAACGGCGCCCGACCACGGGGAGCGTGCCCCGGATGAACGTTGCGTCGGCTCGTCGAGGGCCGCGCGGCAGCGCGAGCCGAGGATGCTGCACGACGATCGACTCCTCGAGCGCGCGGATCGAAACGTTCGGCGATACCCCCAGCTCGTCGTCGAGCGCCTCGCGCAGCCGGCTGTAGACCCGCAAGGCTTCCGGCGCCCGTCCACACCGATACAGCGCGAGCATGAGGCGCTCGGCCATGCCCTCCCGCAACGGATTGCCGCCGACCTCGGGCATCAGGAGCTCACAGGCTCGCTCCGGCAGGTCGAGCGTGAGCGAGGCGTCGGCGCACAGCTCGATCGCGGTGAGCCGCAAGTCCTCGAGCCGTGACGCCTCGGCGGCGATCGTCGGCAGGTCTCGGAGCTCGAGATACGCGCGCCCTCGCCACAACGCGAGCCCGCGGCCGAGCAGGTCGACGACGTCGCGTGGACAGCCGGCGGCGGCCGCCTCGCGGGCGTCGTTCACCGAGTCGCCAAACCGCGACGCGTCGAGGTCGTGCGGCGCGATACGCATCCGGTACCCGCTCGCGACCGACTCCAGCGCGGTACCCGCCTCCGAGTCGCGCGCGAGGGCCCGGCGCAAGTGCGCGACGTGGACGCGCAACGCGCCGTAGGCCGACGCGGGCGGGTCGCCGAGCCAGAGCTCGTCAACCAGTTGGTCGGTCGTGACCACGCGGTTGGCCTGTGCGAGGAGCAACCCGAGGACCGCGCGACTCTTGGGCCGCGTCAGCGGGATTGACCGATCCTCGTGCTCGACGAGAATCGGCCCGAGCACGGCGTACTTCATTTCGCCTCCCCGCCTTGCCCGGCCACAACATTACCAAGCGCCAACCGCGCGTGTTAGCTCCTCGTTAACGGCCGTTGGTTCTACTGAGGGCCACGCGGGCCGTTCCGACCGATGGCGGCCGACGATTCGAAGGCTGGAGAGTCGAGTGGGACCATCAATCGCGGCGGTGCAGCGCGCAAGCCAACTGTTTGCCCAGCCGAACATTCGAACACAATTGCGTGAATGGCACGTGCAGCAGATGCCGCTTATGGAGATGGTCGATCGGCTCGGTCTGTCGGACCTCTTCGACGACGCGCTGCGCGCGGCTGTTACCGGACTGAAACCCGACGAGGTGCAGGTGATCCGCGACGCCTTCCTCGCCGAGATCGACTCGGCCGGCTCGGCGACCGACAGCTCGATGCCAGTCGAGTGTTCGCTCGCCAGCGTCGTCGGGCCGGTCACCGTGACCGCGGCAACCGATCCCGCGGGCCGACCGGTCGCACGCGTCGATTCCGCGCAGAAGTAGCCCGTCGGCGGGGCGGCGAGACATCGCCCCGCCGACACCGAGCCCCGTCCTCCTCGATCGTCTCGCTGAAGCATCGGGGACGCGCGACGCGCGGCCGACACCGCCTCCCGACCACTCGCCCACAACGGCGTCGAAGCTGCGACGCCAGGAAACAAGATCGCGACTGTGGCCGACGGCGCACCTGTATTTCTCCGCGATTAGCGCAATAATTACGCGGTGACGCCCGGCGTGCAACCTCCCCGGTATCGTCATGGACGATTCCACCATTGGCGATGAGAGGATCTCCCGGATCTCGCCGCGCCCAAGTGTCCTAGACGTCGGGGTCGATCTCGTCGGCACGTGATTGCAGGTCTCGCGCGGAAGATCGCGTCGCCGTAGCGGCGAGCTGTTGCTGTTCGGCCGCGAGGCCCTCGCGCTTCGAGCGCGCGGCACGCTCTTCAGCTTCGGCGGTCTGACGGTCGGCCTCGAGATTGCTGACCTTGGCGAGGTCGCGAGCGTCGCTGGCCTCGCGACGGCGCGCTTCGGTTCTCGTTTGTTTGCGGCGTTTCGCAGCGAGCGCGATCCCGGCGATCGCGACAATCACCACGACCACGGCTACAACTCCGACGGCACTACTTGTTCCCAGCATCTTTGCCTGCCCTTCATGTGGGGCGAAAAGGCCTGGGTCTCGGGCTCGTTCGCGTGATTGCAGCGTTACGACGACGGCATATGCCTGATCATTGACGCTGCCTTTTCGGTCAGGCGTCACATGACCCGTGTCGTCAGTTTCTTCCGTTGTCTGGCTTGGTTCTAGTAGTAGTGGCGTCTCCCGCCGACTTCACGGCCGGCGGCTCCGAGGATCCAGAGGATCGCACCGACGATGACGAGTAGCACGCCGATCGTCCACAAGATGGGGATGCCGGTGACGACACCGAGTAGGAGGAGGATGATGCCGAGGATGATCATGTGCTCACGCTCTCTTGTTGGTTCAGGTGGTCTTGACGGTGTGGCGCGTGCGGATGATTCGACCGAGGCTGCCGGCGACAATGGCGATAATGCCGCCGATCATGATCACCCAACCGGTTCCGTGGACTGTTCCGACGTCACGCAAGATGGTCGGTCCGGCTGCGCCGATCAGCACTCCGCCGAGCACCATGACGACACCGATCCCGACGATCAGTCCGCGTGCGGCTGAGCTCAACGCTCCGAGGATCAGCAACAGACCGAGACCGAGCTCGATCGCGCCGAGCATCGCGCTCTGGTCGAGGCCGGCAGATCGGACCATCGGGACATTCATCGAGCCGTCGATACCACCGCGGGTCACGGTCATGACCCCGATCACCGCGACAACCAGACCGAGGGCCCCAGCGATGATCTGTCCGGGGCTCACCACCAACCGCGATGTCGCGACGCGGGTGTCGGTCCGCGTATCGCCCGTCTCGACCACATCATGATGTTCCACAACACTCATGGCTCTCCTCCTGAGAATGCGTCTTGCGCGTCCTGGGTTCTTCAGTGCTTGTCTTGCGGGTAGCTCATGTCCTTGATGTCGCTGGATTCCTTGGCATTGCCGCGGCCTTGCGGTCAGTCCGCCCCTGGCGTTTCAGGCGTTCGTTATTCGGGGAAATCGCCCCGTTTCCTTGATGCGGCCGTTGAGATCATCAGTGTTGGGATCCATACCCTGTCCTCTCTGCACTCGAAACGAATTGGTCGGTGAAGCGCGCCTAGGCCTGTCGCGACCACAAGCGACCAGTCAGGATCACTGACATGAGCCCGACGGCCACGCCGACGATCCAGCCAGCGACGTTCTGGCTCACGAGCACGGCGCCCAAGATGGTGGCAATGCCGACGACGCCGATCGTGGCGAGCAGCCGCGTCGAGGCCCGCTCGTGCAAGCCGCGACGCCGCGCCGGAACCGAGGTCAGTTGGGGACGCGGTTGTCCCAGCGGATGTTCAGACGCCGGAGTTGCCGTCCGCGCTGAACTGTCAGTCATAAGTCATCACAGAGAACGCGAGCGTCGACATGACGTTCCTCCATCGTGAGGAGGCGTCGAGCCCGAACGGGCAACAACCGGTGCGATCGTCCGACCCGAACTAGGCGTCTCTCGGATACTGAGCGGTTGCGCTACCAGGGTCCGGAGCAACGCCTAACGGAGACCACCAAGCCCTTCGTGGGCTGTAGGCGGTGACCAACGCGGTACATGGTCCGCACCGCGTCACCCTTAGCGTACACCTCCTACGTGCATAACTCGTCGAGCCGCACCGCTACCGATCGCCACGACACAACAGCTGGCGCTAGCACTCGTCGCGGTTTGGCGGCGCGTGCCATGTACGGGGAGTCGGGTCACGGCACGGCGTTCCGGGTGACGGAGGACAACTTGCACTTCAGTGCTCCTTTGGCATTGACGCTGCCGGTTGCGTGCCACCTTGCTGTTGTGCCGGGGTCCACTTTGGCGACGGCAGCCAAGCCGTCCCCGACGCCGTTGCCAGCCGAATCGCTGAACTTCACGTGGATCGTGTACACGCTCGACTTGCTGCTGTGATTCACGATCCGGCCCGACGCGGTTGGGTGACCACCGGCCGGGCCGGACGTACAGGCGGTGATCGTCACATCCTTTTTGGCGGTCGCTGATGCCGAACAGCCAGCGAGGGCCACAGCGACACACGCCGAGCCGATCAGGAGGGTCACGGGTCTCATCGCACCTCCAACGTCAACATCAGTTCTCGTCCGGCGCGGTGAGGTGATCGAGCACATCTGCGGCTCGGGCGGCGACCGACGCGGCATGCGGAGCGGCGCTTTCCTTCGCCCGGCGCATCGATCGGGTGGCGGTCTTGCGGGCACGGCGGCCGGCCCGGCGACTCCGTTCGGCCGCATGTGTACTCGCGTCCCGTATGTCGTCGATCCCGCTGTGCACGATCGGCTCGACCGCTGCGAGCACGTCTCGTGTGGCCTCACTCTTGTGATGTCGTCGGCTCCGCCGCTTGGACCGCTCGAGACGCCTGCCCGCTTGAGCGGCGTGCGCGCTCGCTCGCTTCTCCCGTTTCTCCGACCCGGAGACACGGTCTTCGGCGGCCACACGCGCGGCGTGCTCCCCTTCGAGGGACGCCTCTGCGTCGTGCTGGGATCGCTCGGCTCGTCGCAGTCTCTCGTTCTTGCTGCGGAAGGACACGACGCCGAGCGTTCCGACCGACAATGTCTTTCGGATCATTCCCATGCTGGACTCCTTTGATGTGACGTCTCAACGGGTATCCAGACGCCGGCGGTTGGTGCGTGTCGTGACTCGCGAGCCATTACAGGCCGCCGGTGGCGATCAGTCCGATGGCGGCGGCGGCCATGATCGTGGCGGTCGCCCAGCCGAGGATCTTGGCGGCGTTGCCGTTGACGTATTCGCCCATGATCTGTGGGCTGCTCGAGACGGACATGACGACCACGAGGAACGGCGCGGCGGCGACGCCGTTGATGACTGCGACAAGGACGAGCAACTTGATTGGGTTGACGTGCAGGAGACTGAGCGCGGTGCCGCCGAGGGTGCCGAGCGCGACGAGGCCGTAGAAGACAGGTGCTTTGCGGACGGACCGTGAGAACCCCCATTGCTTGTCGAGCAGTCCGGCGAGGCCGACCGATCCGGCTCCGGCGAGGACCGGAATCGCTAACAGGCCGCTGCCGATGAACCCGAGCGCGAACAGCGCGCTGGCGAAGTGGCCGGCGAAGGGTTTGAGTGCTTCGGCTGCTTGCGCGGCGCTTTGGATGTTGGTCTTGTGATGGGCGTGGAGGGTCTGGGAGGTCGCGACGATGATCGCGAACATGACCAAGTTGGAAAAGGTCATGCCCGCGAAGACGTCAAGTCGGCTGGTGCGTTGCTTGCGCTGGGCTTGTGCGGGACTCTTGTCTGTGAGCGGTTCGGCCTGGGCGCCGCCTTCGGGTTCGTCGCGCATTTCTTCGAGGCGATGGGCGCTCTGCCAGAAGAACAGGTACGGCGAGATGGTTGTACCCAGTACCGCTACCAACAGTGCGAGGTAGGCGTTGTTGAACTGGACATGTGGGATGAGGGTGTGGGTGAGGACACTGGTCCACTGATGCGTCACAAGGACTGCCACGACGAGGTAGGTCAACAGCGCGGCGCACAGCACTTTGAAGACGAGCGCGATCCGGGCGAACGAGCCCATCACTAACAACATCGTGATGAGGACGCCGGCAAGGAGCGCCCATAGCCAGGTCGGCCCGGCGTGGAGGAGCTGCATGCCGGAGCCAATCGCGACAAGGTCGGCGGCGATGTTGAGGGCGTTGGCGACGAGCAGTGCCATCAGGAGCACCGCCAGAATGATTCGACCGGGTCGGTGGAAACGCTTGACGGCGAGCTCGCCAAGACCGGTTCCGGTCGCAAGTGCGGTACGGTCGCAGATCTCTTGGACGCCGGCCATCAACGGCAATGTCAACAGCGCGGTCCACAAGAACGCCAGACCAAATCGCGCCCCCGCCTGCGAGTAGGTCGCGATCCCAGACGGATCGTCATCGGACGCACCGGTCACCAGGCCCGGTCCCATGGCCCGCAGGTATTGACGCCAGACCGGCCCCTCACCCGCCGTCGTCAGATCAAGTTCCGACGTCGGCCTCGACCGGTCTGCGTTCGCGTCGGTCGCCACGGACCGCGCCTGATCGTCCGACTTGATCGCCATCAGCGCGCTCCGCCTTGAACGACGCGGGCGCTCGACGTTGGATGCGATCTGGTCGCGCCGTATCCGGTGTACGACGTTGGTGATATTCGGGCACGGTCTATCGGTGTGTGGGGAAGGAGTGAGGAGCGGCCCGTCGCCCAGGCGTCGAGGAGGTCGCGGGCGAAATGTTTTTCGACGAGCAGGACGGCCGCGGCGCCGAAGAGCACGTCGGCACCGAGGCGCGGTTCGGTGTCGATGAGTCCGGCGACCATCCGCTCGAGTGCGATGCGACCGTGACGGACGACGGCGGCGACGTGGACGTCGTAGAACCGGCGCCCTTCCGGACCGATACCCATGCGCGCAAGGGCCGCGCTGTACCGGCCCATCGGTTCGACCGAGGTCATCTCGAACACTGCGAGGTGACCGACCAGCGCGGCGCGCCAACGGGGGTGCAGGCCGAACATCGACGCCAGGTTGACGGTCGCGAACGTGGTTCCGGGAAGCCGGTCGAGGTAGGCGCTGTACATGGGATCGCGCCCCAGCGCGGTCATCGTCTTTGCGAACAGGACGGAGTGCATGTCCGCGGCACGGCCGGAGCCGTACTCGTCGCTTTGGATCTCGACCATCGCCGCCTTGGCGTCACCCGACAGTCTCGGGATCGCGAAGGTGTGTGGGTCGGCCTCCTTGAGCTGATACGCCGAGCGATGAACACAGAACTCCCGGAGCTGATCCAAGGTCCCCAACTCGAGCAAGAACGTCGAGAGGGACGGGCCGGAAGCGCCGGTGACCATCTCCATCAGCGAAGCGGCGACATCGCCACGCACGTCGTCGGGCGACGGCCCGATCTCGTCGCGCAAACGATGCAGGAACTCGTAACAGCAATAGAGCGCGAGCTGCAGATCGTCGTCGCCCAGTCCGTCGACACCCGCCAGGGGCGGCGTTCGACCGAGGGAACCCGGCCGTTGTCGGAGTGCCGACAACACGGTCGCGCTGAGCGGACCACGCGACGTCGGTAAACGCGGTCCTGACACCACGACCGCGAGGTCGCGTCGACGCGACAGGTGGGAGTCGTCGACGGGTTGATCGCTGACGACGGACACGGCGCGACTCAACTCGGGTAGGGCGCGTCGCCCAACAGGCGGGCTAGATGCGCGGCGTTTGCCGCTGCGGTCTTGGTTGCCTGATCGGTCTTGGCGCTGCCCGATGGCAAGTCCTTGTAGTCGGTCTTGTGCATCGCTTCCCCGACCCAGTACGTCATGCCGCCGGACGCGATCGTGAACCCGACATCGTTGAGTCCCTGGAACAATTCGGCCGCGACGTGGTGCGCGCCGTCCTCGTTGCCAACAACCGCGACGATCGCGACCCGATCCAAAGACACCATCCGACCAGCCGCGTCGGTCTCTCCGAGAAAGGCGTCGAGGCGCTCAAGGACGCGTTGCGCATGGCTCGATGGGTGACCCATCCAGATCGGCGTTCCCAGCACGAAGATGTCGGCGTCGAGAATTTGCTGACGCAAAGCCGGCCACTCGTCGCCGTCGCCCTCGTCCGAGGACACGCCCGCGCGGACGTCGCAATCGGCGATGCGCACCGTCCCCGACGCCGAGACGCCGTGCTCCGCGAGTGCTGCGAGCACTTCCCCGAGCAACTTGTCGGTACTCGACGCTTCGTCCGACGACTTGAGCGAGCAGTTCAATGCAAACGCCGTGAGGGTCACGACCGCGCCCGAACGTCCGCGTGACCACTTCGATGACGTTGAATTGATCTCGCGGTCGTCATAAGCACGCTGTTACCCACCGACGTCCTCCTCGAATCGAGTTGGTGCGCCGAAGGGGGGTTCGGCGCACCAACCACGATCAGTACCGCCGTCAGGAAGCCGGAGCCTTGGTTTTGGCGTCTTCGAAGCGGCGACCGAGTTCTTCGCGCTCGCCCGCTTCGCTGTTCTTGCGGAAGTCGGGAAGGAGCTCGGCCTCTTCCACACCGACGTGGTGCTTCGTGGTGGCTACGAGCTGATCGACTGCCAGCCCGAACAGGGCAGTACCGGCGTCGTGCTCCTCGACCTCCTTGAGCGCCTCACGGATCTGGTCGTGCTCTTCGATCGCGTCCTTCGACTCTTCCCGACCGTCGGGCACCTCTTTGCGGACCCGCGGGTACAGGACCTTTTCCTCAGCTGAAGCGTGATGCTCCAACGCGTCCTTCACCTGCGCGAACAGTGCGGTCTGGTCGGCGGCACTTTTCGCGGCCTGCAGCTTGTCGAACAACGCCGCGACCGCCTGATGGTCTTGCAAAACCAACTCGATGATGTCCGTCATGGCAACTCCTTTGATTGGCTTGCGCATTTCGAGCTGGCGTCCAACTGCTTGCGGGCTGGTCTTCGCACGCTCGCGGCGGTGACAGTCGATTGCTCGCTTCGCCGTCGATGTGGCTACTTCTTGAACGACAAAGCGTCTTTGACTTTCTCTCCGGCCTGCTTCAGGTCGCCCTTTCGTTGGTCGGCCTTGCCCTTGTTCTGGAGCTTGTCGTTACCGGTCACTTTGCCGGCCGCTTCCTTGACCTTGCCCTTCGCTTGTTGGGCTGTGTTCTTCGCCTTGTCGGTCGTTGCCATAGCTGAACCTCGTTTCGGGATAGGGGGACGTACATGGGCCCTTGCGGTCAGGATCGAAGAGTGCAGACGTGGCGCGAACTGCTCGTCGGTTCTCCTGCGTGATCGGTCACGCTCATCGTTCGAGGTTGATCGACCGGTCGAGGGCCGCCTTCGGTAGAACGGTCGTACCCGGACTCGGCCGAGACGAACCTTGGCACCCAACGCCCGATCCCGGCCGGCGTAGATAGCTAGACGTGGCTGCCGCGCCGCATCATCGCGACGAGGAGGACTATGACGAGAATCACAACGACGGTGCCTACTCCGATGTACATGAGTTCGCTCCTTCTTCTTCTTGAGGTTGTGCGTTCCGAATCCGGGACGCGCGCCACGCGGCGCCGACGACTTAGGCGAGAGCCATCGGCGAATCGTGGTACCCCGAGCGTGGTTCAGGGAATCACCGAGGGTCCGCCCAGGGCAGACGTAATCCGACCAGCCGACGTTCTTATGGCTTGGTAATCGAAGACCTCCCTGGCGGCGAGCGCATTCGCTTGCTGCGCTACCAGGGTCCGGAGCAACGCTCCCGGGAGGGTGCCGACGCTAAGGGCAGAGTCCAACACGGTGCGGGTTTCTCACTCCGTGTTGGTGCCAACCGTACACCTACGTCGACTCTTTGTCCGATCGACTCGCTCAGAGCGAAGAACCGTATCCGCGATGCTGCGGGGCCCCTACACGTTGTCCGTGTGTCGTAGCGGGCGTGGTCGTCCGTCGGGGTCGAGCACGACGCGGTAGAGCGCGGAGGCTGACCATCTCTCCCATCTGGTGACGTGTTCGGGGTCGTGCCGTCGGAGGTGGCCGGACGGTCGCGGCGCGCTCATGTCGCCTCGATGCCACTGGTCGAGGTCCGCGGCGGATCGGGCCAGGGCGCCGAAGCCCTCGGCCGGGTCGACGAGATCGGCGTCGTTGCCGTCGACCCGTTCGAGGTGCTCGCACCACAGCCGCAGCCGCGTGCTGCGCGCGAGGCGGCGCGCCCCATCGCCGAGGCCGCCGGGGTCTGTAGGCATGCGCTCGTCGGGTTGTGCGTCGATGACCGAGCACGAGATCTCCGAGTCATGGGTCCATGAACGCCGGTTGAGGTTGTCGGAGCCGACCACCAAAAGAACGTCGTCGATGACACAGACCTTGGCGTGGACGTAGATCGGTGTTCCGTCGCCATTTTCGAGGTCGTATATCGCGACGCGGTCGCCTCCGGCCCCGCGCAGGATGTCGGTGGCGTACTCACGGCCGATACGGCTTGCCGCACTGCTCGCGCGTCCGCCACGATCGGGATAGCGCGGCACCACTGCGACGACGTGCAGCTCACGGTGACGCTCCAGCGCGTCGGCGAGCGCGTGTGCCGCCTGCTGCGACCACAGATACTGGTCCTCGAGGTAGACGAGTCGCCGGGCGCGCCGAAACGCTTTGAGATAGGCCCGTGCAATGCTGCGCTCCCCTTCAGGAGCGAACGGGAACGGCGGACGTTTCGCCGGGTAGGTGCGTAGCACCTGCACCGCATGCGTCCCCTGGGGGGCCGGGTCCTCGGGCGCTGGTGGCAACGGGTCAGGGTGGCGCGGCTGGTGGGTCAGGCGCCGGGCCGCGATTCGCCACGGATTGCGATGATCGAGCGGTGTCCGGTCTAGCCACCGTTCACGAAACGTGAAGGCGAGATCGCCGACCGCAGGTCCTCGGACCTCGAGTTGGACGTCGTGCCACGGCGGCGTGGTGCCATACCGGTCGTCGAGTTCGACCGCCTGACAGTCGCCGGCGTGTTGCGAATTGTCGTGGCGGCCGTGACACAGATCGATGCCACCCTCGAACGCAACGTCCTCGCCCGATCCGGTGCCGTGTCGAATGACGACCAGCTTTTGATGGTGACTCCCACCGCGGCGCACACGCTCATCGAGAATGATCTCACCTCCGGCCTCGTCGACCATCTTGGCCAAGGCCGTGTTGCTCTGCTCCGCGAAGTGCGCCTGACGAGGATGAGATCGCCACAACAACCCACGCACCTTCACACCTCGCCGGGCGACGTCGGCGAGCACGCGGCCGATCTCGGTACCCAGCCCGTCGAGCAGCTCATCACCGTCGCCTTCCCAATCCGCGAAGTACACGGAATCGCCCCGCTCCAGCGACACCAACTCCCGGTACAGGCGCCCGAAATATTCAGCGCCGTCGACCAGCACCTCGACACGGTTGCCTTCCGTCCATGCAGCGCCGTCGCTACGACGACGGTCGATCGCTGTCGACAGATTCCCCCGCTCAGCCGCGCTCAAGAACCAGTCATCGAGACGCACCGACTCACCTCCCTGGCGAACGAGCTGACCGTGTGCCACCGAAGTCTGACATCGACCCGCGAGACCGTGCCCGAACCGCGCGACCGGCGACCATCCGTCGAGTACGAGATGCCGTGTACCCAAAGTCCGCACCCACGTGCGTACGGTCCGAGAAGCTGACTCTCCGGAAGCGCGCAACATCTCGATGGTCCGTTTCGGCCAAAGCTGCGTCGCGCTCGGAAGCGCAAGCAGCGCCAGCTCCGAGACGGGCACGTGCGGCTACGTGTCTCCTCGGCTGCGGACTGCTTCTTTGATTTTGGCGACGGCGAAACCCCATGCGTCGCCAGTAGTCGGGTGTGGAGGGAAGGAGAACTCGCCGCGAACTGAACTCGTCACCGCCCAGTGCGGTTGGCCGTCGGGTGTAGGTTGTGGTTGTAACGCTGCGATGACGCGAGCGAGCCCAGGACCCAGGCTTTTTCGCCCCACACGAGGGGCACACAAGATGCCAGGTTCCTGTAAGGCGATCGGGAATATCGACCGCGCGACCGGACCGGCCTTCAGCGCCGCGCATCGCGAAACGATCGACAGCTCGGATCAGACGGTCGTCAGTGTCGATTGTTCGGGCGTCACGTTCATGGACCGGGCCGGATATCACGTACTCGTGGACGCGACCCGGTACGCCGTCCGGCGCGGTCAGACGCTTGTGATCCGCAACATGTCACCGTCGTGCACAAGCCTGATTCGGCTGTACGCATGGGACCGCGAGCTTCGCGTCGAGCCCTCTCTCAAGCCCACGCAGATGGTCCGCAACGACCTTTCTTTCTCAGGCCATTCGCGCAGGTATCCGCGACGAAGATCGTCTCGATACTGCACTGGGTTGGGGACCTGAATGCGTCATCCAGTTCGAGCGAGTTGATCAACCCCCCGTTCTCGCGTTCGCATCTCATCGGCAGACGTGAGACAGCCAGAGGTGCGCATGACGGTAGACAGACTCGATTCGGGACGGTTCGCGCAGGTTGTTGAAGCGCGCCGTGAGGAGCATGGCGATCCGGCCCGCGCGGTGTGTCTCGCGTGTGTTGACGTGTTGGGTGTGGCGGGCGCGGGATTGGTGTTGATGTCCGGAGGTCAATCGATGGGCATCGGCGTGTCCGACTCGGTGACCGACACGGTCGAGCAGATGGAGTACACGCTGGGCGAGGGCCCGTGTGTGAGCGCCTATCGCACCAAGGTGCCGGTCTTCGACGCTGACCTCGCCGACGAAGAAACGGATCGGTGGCCCGAGTTCCGTCGGGGTGCCTTGGCCTCTGGGATTCAGGCCGCGTTCGGGTTCCCGTTGCTCATCCAACACGTCTGCATGGGTGCGCTGAACGTGTACCACGACCGGCCCGGCGCGCTCAGTGACGGGCAGGTCGCCGACGCTCTGGTCGTGGCGCAGTTCGCGAGCCGAGCCGTACTGGCCTGGCAAGCCGACGCGCCGTCCGGGACCGTCGCGTGGCAGCTCGAGCAGGCCCCGAACCGCGGGGTTGAGGTGCATCAGGCCACCGGCAGGATCTCGGTGCAGGTCGGGGTCTCGCTCGCCGACGCGCTCGTCCTGCTGCGCGCGTACGCCTTCTCGCACGACCGTCCGATCAGCGAAGTCGCGGCTGAGGTCGCCGCCGGGCGCCTCCGCATGGATTGATCGCTCCGAGGAGATCTGTGCGTACACTCGGAACGAAGACTTGACAAGGGGGCCCGGTTATGGCTCGGGAACAAGATCTGCTCGCAGCATTCGTAGAGTTCGCCGACACCTTCGTTGACGATTACGACGTCGTCGAGTTTTTGCACCGCCTCGCGGAACGCTGCGTCGGGCTCCTCAATGTGTCTGAAGCAGGGATCATGCTCGCCGACCGGGACGGCACACTGCACTACATCGCGTCGTCGAGCGAACGGATGCACCTCATCGAACTCTTCGAACTGCAACACGACGAAGGCCCGTGCCTGGACGCCTACCGAACAGGAGTCGCGGTACACGCCGCCATGGCAGATGAGGCGAACACGCGATGGCCACGTTTCGCGCCCCACGCCCGCGATGTCGGCTTCCAATCCGTATCCGCGCTACCGATGCGACTCCGTGCCGACGTGATCGGCGCCCTCAACCTCTTCTCGGCGACTCCCGAACCGCTTAACTCCGAAGACCAGCAGGTCGCGCAGGCGCTCGCCGACATTGCCACCATCAGCATCCTCCAAGAACGCGCGCTCAAAGACGGGCAGGTCGTCACGACCCAACTCGAGGGAGCGCTCGAATCGCGTATCGCGATCGAGCAAGCCAAAGGCATGGTCGCCGAACACAACCACGTGAGCATCGACGATGCCTTCACGCTGCTGCGCGGTTACGCCCGCAAGAACAATCGCCTGCTCCGCCAGACCGCCGATGCGATCATCGACGGAACCCTCACGGCCGACGCGCTCACAGCACCGACACGCAACCAGCCCGCCTGACCGCGTCTTTTGGTTGACGAGCCGGTCACGCCGCTGCCGTCTCCGTCGGCGCGACGTTTGGTGAACCATCGTCTTCGATTACGGGTTCAACGTCGAAACCGCGGGCTACAGCCCCCGTTTGGCATCCGGCGGAGATCGACGTCATGTCCGGTGACCATGCCAGACTGACCTCCGAGCGGTCTCGGGTCGTAGCGACCGAAGAACTCGGTTATTTCGATCGCGTGTAGGTTGGCCGCAGTTTTGTGACCGAGCCCCGGACCCCGGCTCCTCAATGTCGCTGTGTGTCGTCCGTGTTTCGGAGGCACCCTTGTCCGGGAGGTTGTATGTCTAAATTCGTACGCGAAGTCGTCGTGTCGTGTCCGCCAAACCATGTCTTCGACGTCTTGTCGAATGTCGAGCGCCTTCCGGAGTTCTCACATTTGACCGTCGCGATCCGCAACGGACCCGGGCGCGCGCTACAGGTCGGCGACCGGTTCGAGCAGTCCGTGAAGGTCCTCGGGGTGGAGTTCGACACCGACTGGGAAGTGACCGAGGTCGTGGCGGACAGCGTGATTCGTGTCGAGGGCCGCTCACAGCACAGTGGCAAAGCGTCACTCACGCAGCACGTCACCGCCGAAGGCACCGGCTCGCGGGTGAGCTTCGAGGTCGACTACGACCCGCCGTTCGGCATCCTTGGAGAGATCGCCGACAAGGTCGTATTCGAGCGGCGCAACGAGGAGGACGCCGAGCACATCCTGGCCCGCTTGAAGGAGCTGTGCGAGGGCGTTCCGGCTTCGTGAGCGTGTGGGCTCGTCTCGACGACGTCTACCGGTGCACGGGCGGCACCCTTCCATGCGGTGATCCACTGCCGTCGCACGGAGCCGAGATGGAAGGGTATTTCTGGCGGGTGACCGACGTCGCCCGCCAGCGTGTGATCGTGGTGTTGTGCGGCGTCAACCGCCATCCCCAAGGCGATTGGGCAACCGTCGCGCTGGCCGCACACCCGGGAGACTTTGTTCGTTCAGCAGTGCTCTCCAACGCGAGCGCGGACCCACGCGAGTTTCTCGTGTCCGCCGGAGACGGTGCATTCACCGCAACCGCGACTGAGGTCCATCTCGACCTTGGCGAAGACGCACGCACAGACTTGTCCTTCACGCGGCCGGTGTTGTGGCCGCGCATCCTCGGTGGCGGTGGCGTGTTCTCGATGGTCCCGTTCCTCGGCCAGTACTGGCATCCGCACATGCTGGGCGGCACCGCGCTCGGCACCGCGCGGGTCGGCGACGAATCATGGGCGTTCGACGACGCCGAGGTGTACGCCGAGAAGAACTGGGGTGCCGGGTTTCCGGAGCGATGGTGGTGGGGGCAAGCACAAGGCTTCGATCGGCCCGATGTGTGCGTCGCGTTCAGCGGCGGCGTACTCACCGCAGGTCGGCTGTCGGCAACCGTCGGCGGAGTGATAGTCCGCCTCGGCGATCAGCTCATCCGCCTCACGCCGCCGCTGTCGGTTGTGCGAAGTCACACAGACGGACAGCTCTGGGAGGTGCGAGCGCGGGGCAACGGCCACCGCGTACACATCATCGGAAAAGCAGCAGGAGCGCCACATGTGTTGCCGGTGCCGCTGCCCGCAGAACGCCGCAACATCGGCACCGACCTCGAACACCTCGCAGGTCACCTCTCGCTCGAGATCTCAGGGCGCGTGCAATACCGCGGCGAAACCGACCTCGCCGGCCTCGAAATCGGCCACCGGCCCACCAACCTTGACGAGACCGCCACCTCAGACACCCTCCAAGCATCGTCGCCTTTACCGAACGCTTGACCACCGCCGGTCACCGCGAAGAGCGTCGCACCCGAGCACCCAAGATCCGACGCGACCTCGAACGGCCGGAGTGATTCGTCGAGCCGCTCGTCGTCACTCCTCCTACGGGCACCTCCCACCAAGAACGCCTCACCAAGCGCGATCGGGAAAGGTCGACCGCATCCGCGCGCTCACCGCTCGACAAACCCAGCAACCACTGAGCGACCGCCAACGTCCGCAGGTATCCGGACTGCGACCACGGGACAAAGAGTCCGTCACTCGCTCTCGACATCCGCCACTGACGACCCGCCGACGTGCGCTCCGATCCGGCGCGCGAGTGGCGGATAATTGCCGACGACGCACTTTGGCTGTCACTTTGGCTGTCAAACACGGGGGCCACCGCGCGAAACTCCAGCTGAGCGCCCGTAGCTCAGGGGATAGAGCGACGGACTTCTAATCCGTTGGTCGGAGGTTCGAATCCTCCCGGGCGCGCGTTGTGACCTGCACCTTCGCACTCCGTCCGCCTCGGCTCGAACGACGCCTTGAAGCCGTCGGGTCCGGTGTAGCGAGCGCGCCACTTCACTGTCTCCCGGCAAACGAGGAGTAGCTGATGGGCGGGAGCGTCACCAAGAAGCGTCGGCTGGAGCTGCTCGCCGGTGTCTGGCTCTTCGAGCAGTGCTCCCGCCGAGAATTGAACGTCTTGCAGGACGCTACGACGGAGATGCAGCTCGCTGCTGGCAAACTCCTGACCGAGCAGGGCGAGGTCGGCAGGCATTTCATGGTGATTGTCGAAGGCAGCGTCGAGGTCACGCGCGACGGCACGCAGATCGCGCTGCTCGGCCCCGGTGCCTTCTTCGGTGAGATGTCGTTACTCGACGGTCAGCCCCGCACGGCAACAGCGATCACCCTTGAACCAACCCATGTACTCATGCTGACGACGGCGGCGTTCAACGAAGTCCTCGCCACCATGCCTTCGGTAGATCGGAAGTTACTGACCGTGCTGGCCGGACGGCTGCGCGACATCGAAGCGAGATACGTTCCCGCCGAGGAGCGCCGGTCGAACACCGAGATCGGCTGAGTCGAACTCGCGCCGGCCTCTGCATGGCGGAGGGATCGCAGCTAACGACCGTCGAGCGTTAGGCGCTGAACCAGATTCGATGCGCGAGGACTGCGTCGGCGATATCGGCGACGCGATGGTGAGTCGTTCGGGCATGTTCTCGCATCAGCACCAATGCCTGATCGGAACTGCAGTCTGCTTGGACTGCAACGCGCTCTTGTGCTCGCGTGATCTTTACAGCGACGTCGCAGCCAACATCGTTCGTGTCCACCGACGATTCATCGTCCGCTGTTTGGTTTTCGTACCGAGCGGTGGGTAGGTCGTACTGGAGGAGGGCGATGCAGTCGTGGCGGTCATTGGTCGCGCATCCGGCACAGGTCCAAGGATCCACACGTTCGAGGTGACCGTGAGCGGGTGTCCAACATCGTCCGCAGTTCCCGCAGCGCCATCGTGCAGGACCGAGATTCACGACCAGATGTAACGCACCCGCCGCACACGCAGGACATAGGTGCGATCCGAACCACCACTCCCCGACATCGACGGGCACGAACGTGTCACTGAACACCTGCATGCGACACCCCTTTCACCATCGACCATTGCTACGAGCATCTGCCGTTGCAGCGGACATCGGCAGGGCCGTCGGTCATCCGTCACGAGCAAACGCGAAGGGACTTTGGACCCTGGTGTGGGAAGGTCGAGCGACGCACGATGAGCGAGCGAGGAACGGGGCGCTCGGTGGTCCCCAAAACTCCCGCAGGGCTTTGTTCGCACACCCGAGCGCCCACCCCTCTCGTCTGCGTCGATCGCCTTCACAGAAGCCGCTCGCACGCCGAAATCCGATCACGTAGTGCAGCGTGACGTGTAGGGAATACAGCCTGATGGGTTTGTAGTGGTCGGAAGCGCAGCGACCTTGGACGACCCACCCGGCACCCCGTCGTCCCGGCGAACAAGACGACGCAGACAACGCGCGAGGGTCGTCGCCACGAGTTCCTAGACACGAGCCTCAGGTGTGCGATCGCGCAGCCTCGTGTCGCACCGGATACGAACCCAGTGCGATCGCCTCGATCGAGTACAGCACGGCAAGAGGTCCGTTTCGGATCTCTGGTGATCCCGCCATCAACCCGATCACCACTGCACAACCGAACACAACCGCACCCTGCCGAAGCCTGGAACTCCACTGCGTGGATCAACGGTTGCTTGCCAACGCGCGGTGTCGCCGAACGCGGCGCCGACCGGCTCGAGCACCTCGGGCCGATCGGGTACCAGCGCAATCCCACAATCGGAGCAATCCGTGAATTCGGACCGGTACTCGGCACCGCACGACGAACACCACATGCTCAATTTGTCGGCCTCCCCGGCGGCGCCTTAAGCGTCGAAGAACGTCACCGGATCGGCGCTTGCACATCGGGAAGGGAACTCATCACCACATGCCCGGTCGGCCCGGAACCGGGATCGAAATAGGAAACCAAGATGTCGGTGGGCGTGCTCAGCTCGGGATGGCCGTCGAGCGCAAAACAGAACTTCGTCTCGTTCTGGCAACCCGGAAGCACGCCCGCCTCGTCGAGATGCCAGGTCGACTCGAGGCTTTCGGCCGAGAAGATCTTGTAGTTCCCGGCAATCGAGTTCCACGCAATCATGCGCAGTCCCGAGGGATAACGCCCGACGGAGATGGTCAACGGCTGCCACGACCCGGGAGCGTCGGTGGAGAGCAGGCGCCGCGAATAGGAGGCCGGATTGCTCAGCGCGGCCACCGTGGGCGGCATCGTGACCGACCACACGTGCCCGTCCAGACAGCCGAGATAACGGGGCGTGCACGCCAACGAGAAGAGCGTGAGCGCTCCATTGTCGATGACCGGTGAACCGAACCGGAGAGAGGTCGCGATCTCCGCGCCACTGGCCTGAGGTTTGACGACATCGACCGGCCCACTGTCGATGCGTCCCGCTCGCCAGTTGTACAACAGAAACCCCCAACCTTCGGTCACGTCGTGCGGGCTCCCGCCGGCCGGGTAACTGACACACACCTCCGAATACGTGACGAGCACCTCGGAAGTGTTCCCGGGCATCAATGCCGCGCCGGTCGGCCAGCGCGCCGAGAACGCGGCGTCACTCACGCCTTTGACGCACGGTCGTCCGCTGCCATCGGTGAAATACACGTCGGTCGGCACCGGGATAAAACGCGTCGGCGTCGCCGCGGGGAACTCATCGCCGTGCGGCACCTGGCCGCGCGCGGATTGCGTCTCGAGCGCGGTGCTGCCGTCGACGAAGTCGACGAGGTCCCAACCACCGGCGCGATTGCGTTGGTCGAGACGCGTGTCACCGAACAGCCAGAGGTCGTGCCCATCGGGCAACGGCACGCTGATGCCGATGTCGCGTGAGACCACGAGGCTTGCCGTCTCGTCGCTCGACCGGAGCGGCACCGCGCGGATGTGCAACGACGGGTGCGGTGCCCGCGGCGTCGAGGTGGCGGGCGCCACTGCGGTCGGCGCCGGATCGGAACGCGACGAGTGCGCCGGCGCAACGCGCTTGTCGCGCGCGCCGATGAGCAGCAACCCGGCGGCGAGCACACACGCGACCGCCGCGACGCCGATCGCAACCCGAGCCCGCATACTCCAGTCCTACCGCCGACGCGTCCGACATCGCCGGCGGTTCCAGGCTCCCACACTCCGATGCGCCGCAGGTACGCGACCGCGCAGAAACGCATCGACGCCCGAACGCCGCGCGGCCGCACGCGGCGCGCCCGTGACGAGTCGCGTGATTTCGGCCGCATGCGCTGAAACCTCCGCGATTGGCAATCCCCGGTCAAACGCCGCACGGCCGAGCACGCCGCGCGGTGCGTGTGCAAGCATGCGAACGAATGTCCACAGCCGCGCTGGTTGGAGCGTTGATCAGCGGCCTCGTACTGCTCGGGGTCGCGACGCTGATCGTGTTGGCGTGGATCGACGATCGCCGCCGCCAAGACGAAGAGGCGTTCGCCAACTCGCGAGCCGCGAGGGGTCGCGAGACCGAGCCGCCAACGGCTCCCGCGCCGCAACCGGAGCCCGACGACACTCCTGCCGTACTCGTGCTGCCACCCGAGGCTGCGCCCGCGCCGACGATCGACCTCACCGCAGCCGAGCCCGAGCCCACGACGGTCGAGACGGCGGCCGGGGCCCCGGCGCGCGACGAGACGCCGCCGGCTCAGGGACCGGAGAAGCCGAAGCCGCCCGAGCCCGGCGGTTCGTGGCAGATCCACACGCTGAAGAACGGCGAAGGGGCCTGATCCCACCCGGACGCGCCACGACCCGACGCTGCGGGCGACGGGTCGTGACTTTCGAACGAGGGATTGGGGGCCGTCGTTCTTCTTCCATTGTGCATCTTCGAGCTGCAGGGTTCTAGGCGCGTTTCGTCAAGGTTTGGCCTCCTCGACCACGGCACGGGACGCGCCCGCGGGCGCCTCGCCGCCCCCTGGCCCGGCCGGATCCCGCTCGGGGAGCGGAAATCGGGCCTCAGGAGCCGTCGTCGCGGGCGGTGGTGTCGGGAACGATCGTGAGCATCGGCTCGCGACCCTCGGGACCGTGAGAAGCGAGCGCGAAGAACAGGGCCTGCTCGCTCGCCGGCTCTCCGGCACGGACATCCGCGTCGGCTCGCAATCGCAAGGCTTGATCTGGAACGCACCAAGCCATCAGCCGCTGCAGCATCCATGCCCCCCGACATCCATCGCCCGCACGCCGAGCGTGACATCGCCCGACGCTCTGCGTCAATGGTGAGGAGGAGGTGGGCGTGAGATGCCGGGTGGCGCCGGCCTCAGGTCACTTCCGCATCGTCCAGATCGTCCGGCGGTGACGCAGCGCGAGGGCGACGCCGCCGGCCAGGCACGAGCCGCCGAACAATGCCGGGAACAGCGCGCCGCTCCCGGTGCGGGGAAGCTGCTGCTGGCTGATGCCGCCCGGCACGATCGTCGTGCTCGTGCTCGTGGTCGAGATCGTGTTGCCCTGCGTCCCGACCGTCCCGGGCACCGACGTGCTCGTCGTCGAGGGACTCACGATGTCCTGCGTCGTCGCGGGCGCCTGCGTCGTCGCGGGCGCCTGCGTCGTCGGGGTCGTCGAGGTGCTCGTCGAGGTCGACGTCTCAGTCGGCCCGGGCACCGACGGGCCCGTCGTCGAGGTCGACGTGCTCGAAGGCGGCGTGGTGGTCGTGGTCGTGGAGGTCATGGTCGACTCCGTGGTGGAGGTTGAGTCGTTGCAGCCCTCGACCTTGTGCAGCGTTGCCGAGTCGCCGGTGTCGAATGTCTTGTTCGGCTTGAGGATCGTCAGCGTCACCGTGCCGTGCGTCGGCTCGTCACCACTCGCGCTCCAGATCACCTTCGGGCCGGAGTTGCCGGTCGTGTCGTAGTGACCGTCGACGATTCCGGAGGTGCCGGGGATCGTCGTCGTCACCTCCACGTAGTGATCGGACGTCACGTTGTTGTCGAGCGTGACCTTCGCCCACCAACCGTCGCAGTCCTGCGAGGCGTAGGCATGACCGGTGTTCGCTCCGGCCGGGAGCGCGAGCGCAACCACCGTCGCGGTGATGACGCCGGCCACGAGGCCGACCCGGCCGGCGCGGCCACGGATGGTTCCCAAGATGCGATTCACGAAGACTTCCCCTGTCCGACAGCCGCCCGGAGCGGCAGGGTTGCGGACACGCCAAGGCGTGCGTTCGGCGTGACATTAGACATTGGTGTCGTCTGGCATCAAACGCGTACCTCAGCCACAATTCCGGCGTCCGTTATGACCGAATTTGCGCCGCGCCGGATCGGGCCCCCCAACGTCCCTCGGAAACGTGTCGACGCGTCGACGCGTCAGGCGTGATGCCAGGAGCGCCGACGGCGCCGGTGCGTCACGAGCAATCCGAACATCAGCACGCAGAGCACCAACAAGAGTGGGAATGACCCACCCCGACCCGTCGCGGTCGAAGTGCCCGTCGAGGTGTCCGTCGAAGCGCCCATCGTCACGGCCGGCCCGTCGACCGGAGTCACGGCCGGCTCGGTCGCGGGAGGGAGCTCCTCGGCAGCCGGAATGGCCGGCGGCGCGATCACCGTCAAACGCGGTGGGCTCGCAACGAACGACATCGCGGTTTGCACATATGCCGCCGCTTCCCGATCCGCTTCTTCGAACATGACGCGAAGCTCTTCGCGTCGTGCCCTCCGTGGCCGCATACGTTGATTCTGCTACATACAGTCAACCGCGCGCTCGACGACGACGCGATTGCGTAACGCAAGTGCCCGCTGTTGCTCGCGTGGTAACTGAGGTCGCCGTTACGCGCGCTCGGCACGGTCCCCGCTCCGTCGTTTAGCGTTGCGGCCGTCATGCTGAGACGACGAAGAGGACACGGGTCGAACGCAGCCGCGAGGGTGGCGGCAGTTCGCTACGAAACGCTTTCGCGATTCCTCGATGACGCGCAGACGTTCAAAGGAGTCGAGCCGGCCGACGTGCCCGACATGCATTTGCAAACAACGGCCGGCGAACGCGTCTACATCTGCGTTCAGGGCGCGATGCTCATCGAGCCGCGCGGCGAATCCGGTCAAGGGTCCGGTGACTACCCGCCTCGGAACATCGACCAGGGCGAGCTCGTCGTGACCAGCGCGCGCGCCGTCTTCACCGGGACCAAGCAGGTTCGCCAGTGGTTGTGGTCCCAGCTCGGCAGCATCGAGCACTCCGAGACCGGTCCGTGGACGTCGATCACGGTCACCAACCGTCACAAGGCGTTCGGCGTTCGCTACAACAAAGAGCATCAGGACGAGATCCGGTTCAGCATCGAGCTCGCGGTCGCAACCGCGCAGGGCACACGCGACTTCCTCATCCACACGCTGAAAGACGAGCTCAACTCGACGCGCACCCAACTCCTGGCGTCCGAAGGTGCATCCGCGCGCATCTGATCGAACCGCCCGGCACCGGCGGCCCGACCTTTCTCGCGATCAGACGTACAGCTGGGCCCCGGTTCGGTCGAACACGTGATTACCGGATCGGAGCTGCGCACCATGAGGGCCAACAAGAAGAAGCGTCAGGTTCGCAGGGACGCCGACGAAGCCGCCGACCGCGAGTCGTCCGACTACGGCCGTACGTTCCTCGAGCGGCTCGCAGTCGTTGTCACGACTCCGGGCGCGGCGATTCGCGAACGACGATCGAAATGACCTACGGGCCGCTGACGACCGCGATCGACGCGGACGCCGCGTAGTTCCCGACGACCGCGTCCGGCGGAACCGTCAGCGTCAGCAACGCGGGCGACACGAGGTAGGTGCCCTCGCCTTCGCCGACCGCGGCGGTGACGATCTTCTCGCCCGAGCTCAAGTTGCCGGTCGTGGCATGCCCCGCGACACCGGTCATGCTCGCACCATCGACCGGCGTGACGAGCGGCGCCGGCATCTTCATGCTCGACGCAGGAATCACCGATCCGCCGTGGACGAGATCGGAGATCGTGAGTGTGACGTTCCAACCCGAACCCGACCCGGTGGAGTCGACGACGCTGAACGGATCGATGCTGACGCTCGTGAGCACCGGCGTACCGGTGAGCGTGACCGGGGAGAAGTCTCCGATGCCCGGCTGTCCCGGCGGACCGAAGTCGAGTGTGCCGCCGCTCGCCGGCGCGCCTGTCAGCAGCCACGCGCCCATCGACGCGACTGCAACCAGGATCCCAAACCGACACCTCATGGAATCGCTTCGACCTCAGCTCCCGCGAAGAACTCACGCACTCCGCAGCGCCTTCATTTCCTCCTGAAGAACTATCGGCGCGCGCGCCGACAACACTAGGTTCGGGCCCCACCAACAACAGGTTTTCCCACGCTCGAGCCCGGACGCGACGGCGACCGCTCCGCGACCCGCCTACCGCTCGTGGCGATCCGAACCACGCTCCGCACTGACAACTCCGCCCACATCGAACCGTTATCTCCCCATCGAACGACAAGTCAGCGCGCGCGATGCAAGGGCCTCAATAACGCTCTAGCTACGTGGAAGTGTCGTAGATACTCTTTGAACAGGCGCCATGGATTGCGCCGAGTGTGAGCGAATCAGCGTCTTTGGTGCGTGCTTCCCGACGTCGTTCATGCGCCGTTCTCACCATCTGGCCGGTGGTGAGAACGCGGGCGCGTGCGGGGAAGTCGCGTCAGCCGTCGCTCGCGGCGGCGCGGTCCCGGATGCGCTGGCGCTCGTCGGCGGTCGGGGCGGGCTTCACGGCCTCCGCCCTCGTCTCGGCCCGGGACTTGCGCTTGCGGGCCGGGGCCGGGGTTGCCTTGTCGGTTGTCTGCGTAGGCTCGTTGTGCGGCATGGTCGCAGCAGAATAGGCCATCGCATCACCCCAGGTCAGCGACCGGGCCCGGCGATCCTCCGCCGACACCTCAAGCCGGAGGCCGACGCTCCGATGGTCTCAACGAAGGCGGGCCGGAGCGGAATCGATGCGCGGCTTCATCACACGCAAGACAAGTACCAAAGACGGACACGACTCCGAGCCGCGTGAGCGGGCCGAGCAGCCGTTGCCGTCGGTCGGCACGCACGCGTCGAGCATCGATGTCGCGGCCTTGTTGCGCGAGCTGCCGATGCAGCAATCGGCGATCTCGCGCGCGCTCGTAGTGCTCGACGACCCGAATGCGAGCGCGCAGGAAGTCGCGATCGTGCTCGAGTCCGACCCGGCGCTCTGCGCCCGGGCTCTACAACTCGCGAACTCCGCCCACTTCGGGATGTCAGGTCGCGTCACCAGCGTCGACCAGGCCGTGGTCACGCTGGGCGCCACCACGATGCGCACGCTCGTCGTGAGCACCGCGTCGGGCATGTTCGGCCGGCCCGACGACCTCCCGCCGGGATTCTGGCACCACTCGGTGTCGGTCGCGGCGGCGTCGGCGATCGCGGCGCGGATGTGCTCGGTTCCGCGCGGCGACGCGATCTGCGCCGGGCTCCTCCATGACCTCGGCACCGCGCTCTTGTACCGATTCGACCACGACGCCTACGCAGCACGCATCGAAGACGCCACGCGCGTCGAGACCTTCCTCACCGACGAGGTCGCCGCGTACGGCGCCGACCACGCGACGCTGGGCGCCGACGCGCTGGCCGCCTGGAACCTGCCGCCGGCCATCGTCGAGGCGCTGCGCACGCATCACCACAATCCGCACGAGCTCACCTCGAAGCTCAGCCGCGTCGTGATCCTCGGTGAAGCGCTGGCCCGCGCCGCGTTCGATCTCCCGACCTTCAACCACGAACCGTCGGAAGACCCCGAAGTCGTCTTCACCGCGCTCGGGTTGACGGTCGCGTCGGTCGACACCTTCGTCGAGCGGACGGCCGAGGAGACCGAGGTGCTCGCCGGGCTCCTCGGAATGTCCTAAGCGGTCGGCGTCTCCGACCACGCGCGCCGGCGCCGGATCATCAGCAGCCCGCCCGCCGCGACGCAGCACAGACCGAACACGACCGGGTACAAGGTGTCGCTCCCGGTGAACGGAAGATGTTGGTTCGTCTGCGGAACCGTCGTCGTGCTCGTGCTCGTGGTCGGCGGGACCGTGCTGCCCTGGTGGGTCTCCGTGCTCGTAGTCGCGATCACCGTGGTCGGGGTGCTGATCGTCGTCGGGTGCCCGATGTTGATCGACGTCGTCGTCTCGGGAATCGTCACCGGCGTCGTGGTCGTCGCGGGAACCGTGACCGGTGTCGTGACCGTCGTCGTCGTGGCCGCGACGGTGGTCGTGGTCGGCGCGCTCGTAGAGGTCGGGACCGTGGTCGTGTAGGGAACCGTTGTCGACGTCGTCGCGTACGAAGTCGACGTGTACGCGACCGTCGTGGACGTCTTGGGGTACGAAGTCGACGGGTACGCGGCAGTCGTCGACGAGTACGCCGACGTGCTCGTGCAGCCGCACGTCGGAGACGCGGTGTGACCGTGGGCCGCGGGCCCGAGCGACGCGAACGCGCCGCCACCGCCGAGGAGTCCCGCCATCACCGCCACGATGGCAACGACCCGCGTCCGACGATGACCCGATCGAGATGACATCCGTGTCTCCAAGCCCCGCGCAAAGCCCATCCGTGCGCGCCGGGATGCTAACTCGCGTGCGGTGGTTGGACAACCGCGTCAAGCGGGGGCGGCGCCATCGCGCGGGAACGGCGGCTGCGTCACGTTTGGGTCAAGGTTGGCTCCGGCCTATCGAGTTGCGATTTCCGATCTGAGATGCTGCGCCGAAACGTGGCGAGTGCCGGGGGGCCAGATGCGCACACGGGGGTTGGGGCGGCGTCGTTACGCGGCGCTCGCGGCAATTGTGCTCGCGCTCTGCATGGCCGCACCCGAGCTCGCGGCGCCGGCGGGGGCCGTCGCGGCCCGCTCGACCGTCCGCTCCGAATCGAGGGCGCGAAACGCGGCGAGGAGCGCGCGCGAAGCCAAGCCGCGCCCCCGCAAGACGCGCCGACGCAAGCGGCTGCGGCCGATGAGCGCCGCGAAGAAGCGGGCCCTCCTCGAGCGGTACATCACGGCGCACCCCGGTGTGGTCGCCGCGCACGCACGCCGTCCGAACGTCACGCTCGCCAAGAAGCTGCAGGCCGCGGCTTACCGGCGGGCGCACCCGAAGAAGCGACCGAAGAAGAAGCCCGCGGCCAAGCCCAAGCGAAAGCCGGCGCCCGCGAAGAAGAAGGCGACGACCGCAAAGAAAAAGAAGAAGAAGGCGACCGGGGTCTCGGGCTGGCAACGCGACGCGATGTTGCTCGGAGGCGTCGCGGTGGCGGTGTTGGCGGTGTTCCTGATCGGTTCGAGCGTGCTGAGCGGGCCGCGGAGCCGTGCCCGCGCGCGGGCGCGCCGCCGAGAGCGCGCGCTCGTGACGCGCTGACTGCCGCCCGCCCCGAGAGCTCCGCTTCGGCCTCCGGCCCGCTCGCGCCCGGGCGACAGCGGTTGAACGCCCGGGCTTGCGGATCTGCGCCGGCTAAGCGGCCGGGTCGCCCTGCGCGCTGAGACGCGCGACCGGCTCGACGGCGTCCGTGCCGTCATCGTCGTCGTCGACGTCGCCGCGAACGAGGTCGTATCCCGCGTCGTCGATCACGAGCGCAGGCGGCCACTCGATCTTGTGCCGATGACTCGGGAGCAGCGCGATGAGCGGCTGCTCCGCGTCCGATTCGAGCTCGGGGGCACTCTCGCGCCAGGGGTCGGCGAACACCTGGATGAACGCCTTGCCGATGACGAAGGACGACTGCGAGAGGTAGTGCTTCTTGCCGTCGATCATCCGGCTGAACAGATCGCGCTCGTGGGTGAGGATCTGACGGTCGCCTTCGTACCTCCCCACGAGCACTTGGGTGCCGGGATGCACGCCGATCCGGCGGAGGTACTCACACGCGAACCGAGGCGTGCGAATCGGGGCGTCGTACGCGCACTCCATCACGACCGCGGTCTTGGCCGCCCAGCGCGCCAGCAATCTGCGCCGCACCGGCGGGAGCGGCGTCACGTCACCGGCGATCATCGACTCGAGGAACGGACGCACGTTGTCTTCGAGGCGCTGCATCCAACCCTGGCTGCAGGAGTCGCAGACGCTGCGAACGGTCTGGTCGACCTCTCTGCGCATGCGCGCCAGGACGTCGGCGTCGATGACGCGTTCCTTGCCGGCCGCGGCCATCCGATCCGTGAGCGCGCGACACACCCACTCCGGCCACGCGTACTCGATCGAACCACTCGGACGGTCGCAGAACACGCACGTCGGGACCGGGACGGACGCGAGCACGGACCGGCGAACGGTCGTCGACTCCACCGGCGACGACGTCGGCGCGGGCGCGGCGGTGCTCCGTTGCACCGGTCGACCGACCCACCGTCCGGTGGATGCGGTGATGACCGGGCGCGTCTCACCAGCTCCTCGAGCCCCGACCGCCGCTCGAGGAGGATGCTCGCCCAGACGTTCTCGCCCAGCTACCCGCTGCACGCGGCCCTCCATGGCGCCCCGATTACCCCAGATGATCGCCGAGAACCGCGCCCCGAAGCAAGGCGGACCCGATCACCGGGCGCGGGATTGCACGAAACCGCGTGGGGGTACCCTCGCTTTGTGCCGAGGTCCACCACCACCGCCGTGTTGTTGGGCGCAGTCGCGCTGAGTGGCTACGGGGCTTGGCGCCGGTACCACCGGCGCACCGCCGCCCACGATCCCCGGGTCAGCACCCGGGCGGGTCTCACCGCTTCGGAGTCGGCGGTCGGGAGCGACGATCCCCTCGCCCAGGCCTCTGCGATCCTCGCGGACAGCGACCGCCGCACCGACGTGTCACGCGACGAGCCCGGCGTCGAGCGGCGCCGTTCGGAGGACACCGTCGAGCTCTGAACCCGCAGACCGATAGGGTCGCGGTCGCGAGCTGGCCGAACTGGTTGGTCAGCCGCTATCTGAAACGAGTATTCGTGGCACAAGGCACAGTCAAGTTCTTCAACTCGGAAAAGGGCTTCGGTTTCATCTCGCGTGAGCAGGGTGACGACGTCTTCGTTCATTTCTCCGCCATCCAAGGCGACGGCTACAAGAGCCTCGACGAGGGCCAGCGCGTCGAGTTCGACGTCGCACCGGGCAAGAAGGGCGAGGAAGCGCAGAACGTCCGCGTGATCTGAGGTCATTCGGGTTGCCGAGGAGCCGCCGTGCGCAATGCGCTCGGCGGCTCCTTCGCGTCATGCCGACTTCTGCCAGGGCTGGATCCATTCGGTGGCCGGCCAGTGCTCGACGGCTGCCATCAACGGGAACGCGGTCGCACCGTCGATCGACTCACGGATGATGTCGGCGTGGCCGGCGTGGCGCGCGGTCTCGTGGATCAGGTGCAGCAACACCCAGCGCACCGACCACGCGGGTACGTCGTCGGGGAACCACGGCACACCCGGCGGGACCGGAACCGCCCGGTCGAGATCGGCGATGCCGCCGATCACACGGTCGGACTCGTAGGCGACACGGTCGTAGAGGTCGAGCACGGTCGCGAGCGACTCGTCGGGGCCGAGCTCGAAGTTCTGGCCGAATTCGAAGTGGTGGCGCCGGAGCACGACGTCGTTGATCCAGAAGCTCTCGACACTCGCGCAGTGCTTGACGAGGCCCGCCACCGTGAGCGGGCTGACCGACGCCGGCGTGAGCGCCTGCGCGTCGGAGAGCCCGTAGGCAGTGATCCGGAGCACGTCGCGCTCGTGCGCGAGGTAGGCGAGCAGCGCATCGCCCTCATCGATGACGGGGCGTACGAGACCGGGCATGGCAGGACCTCCGGGAAGCGGGCGATGACTCCCCCATCCTGGTCTCGAAAGTGGCCACCTTATGGCCAGGTTTCGTGAAATGATCTGAACATGCGCGCCGACCGGCTGGTAGCCACGCTCCTGCTGCTCCAGGCGCGCGACCAGGTGACGGCGGCCGAGGTCGCCGCCGAGCTCGAAGTGTCCGAACGCACGGCGCGCCGCGACCTCGAGGCGCTCGGGATGGCAGG